>Ga0114911_1000081_pt1 | contig 86420 bp, 115 predicted proteins | sample MalvireepMed_904_FD_89688 | JGI IMG/M metagenome (GOLD analysis project Ga0114911, IMG submission 89688) | Marine viral communities from the Global Malaspina Expedition - Malaspina viral metaG DeepMed_904 | ecosystem: Environmental > Aquatic > Marine > Oceanic | place: Mediterranean Sea...
TACTCAATGACTCTACCAATGTTGATCTTTGATCAGCGACCGCCTGCAAGCGGAATACAAACCTAGCGGGAGTTTCCATACCCGGACACTCTGACATACCTTGCCTTACGGCTGTTGGTATCTATGTAACGCGAAAGCGTTTTATCTGCGAAAGCATTAAACCCTAACCCTCAGCGGGAGACACCAATCCCGTTCAGGGCGTCTCTTTATGCTGAGAATCTATCTCTTCATTTGGAGGCAATATGACCTTACTAAACAAAGCTTTGATTTTGCTTGCTGGCGCATCTGGTTTAATTGATGAACCCAAGCAAGAAGTTGTTCACTTCGGTGACGCACAAAGCATGGTAATTACGGTTTATACAATCTTAGGTAAAGAGTATCGCTGTATCTGTTATTTCAATAGCTTCGATAAATCATTCGAAGACAGAGATAAGAGTCTCGATACTATTAACCGAACTCGTATACGCCTTGGCGATTCTAATGTGCTTGCTCAATTTGACGAGTATGGACTGTTAGAAGTGGCCAAAGTAATTGCCGCAAATTCTTAACCCCTGTTGGGACGTTACTCACATTCCCAATAGGGAAGTTGTGTATTCAGTAGCGTCCTTTTTCTATCTCTGTATAAGGATTAACTTATGAATACCGCAACTAAAGTAAAACGTGTCGCACAAGCTCTAGCTCGTGTTATGACGCGCTCTGAAGATATACAGATCAGTATCTCCGGCAACCGCGCTTATCGCCTTCCTGGGTTGATAAATGTACCGTCTGGTGATTTTACTGATCCTGATGTGGTTACCATGACTCATGGCTATATCGATCATGAGCTTGGCCACGAGAATCATACTGACCACCAACGTTTCGTGGAGGTTGCTCAGCAATCACCAACGCATAAGCACTTCATCAATATGGTGGAAGATGTGCGTATGGAAACGTGTGTAGGGAATGAATTCTCAGGTGCAAAGGGCAACCTTAATAAGTTAGCGCAGCTAGCGATAAACAAGGAGCTTTTTGCTGAGCCTTCATCGGATTTCGAGCCGGTTAAGCTGGTTCAGATGTTGGTGCTTTATCGAGGTCGATATCGAGTGATTGGTCAGGATTGTCTGGGTGACTACGCTTCAAAAGCTGAAGTGTTAGTTCGGGACTTACTTGGCGATGAATTTACTGACGAAGCTTGTCGGTTGATTGATTCAATATCGAACGCGGCCAGTACGAAAGATTCAGGTGAAATTGCACTTGAGCTGCTTGCGTTACTGGAAGAGCTACAACAAGACGATGAAGAAAATGACTCGGACGACTCTGACAGTGAGTCATCAGACAGTGACGAAGAATCAGAAAACGATTCGGATTCCAGTGGTGATGACAATGAAGACTCAGATAATGAGGATTCGGATCAGGGTAGTGATAGTTCAGAGTCAGACGAAACCGATAACACCGACGAAGATGAATCCTCTACGGAGAGTTCAGATTCGAGCGATGACGACGGTGATGATGAATCAGATAGCAGTTCTAATGCTGACTCATCAAACGACGATGAAAGCGACTCTTCAAATGACGATACGACAGAACCTACCGATAACTCGGACTCTGGAGCATCGTCAAAGGATGACTTGCAGCAAGTTGTTCAGGATATTCTAAATGCCTCAGATGATGATGGTATTGACGATATTCATGAGCTTATTGCTAAAGAGTTAGAAGACGACGCAACAGAATCGGATGACGTTTTAGGTGAACTTGCTGGCTCTATGCCAGGACCGTTACCTATTCTTAAGTCACCGCTTCTGAATAATCGTTTCGACGAACAAAAAGCGAAGTCTGTTGGCAAACGTGTCTATCAGAAGTTAAGCCGTGTGCTTATTGATAGAGACGATAGCCTTCAGGTTCATCGCACGGTTGGAAAACGCATTAACGCTCGCCGCTTGGCTGGTGTTTCTGCGGGTAACAACCGTTTGTTCTGTCGACGTCAAGAGCAACCTGATAACTCTGCGGCTATTAGCTTTGTAGTTGATGCAAGTGGCAGCATGGGAAATCAAATGACGCACGCAAACGAAGTTGCATATGCAATGTGTCATGGGTTAAGCCAATCAGGGATTGCTACTGAAGTCTCGTACTTCAGTCCCTATGAGTTTGCTGACATCCAGGGTGTTCATATCGCCAAGAAATTCACTGACAAACATTTAAACGCCAGTCGGTTTTACGTTAAGCCTTGCTTCGGAACGCCTACCGGCCAAGCAATGTTGAATGCTATTCCTCGACTTGCCACCCGACCCGAAAGTAAAAAATTACTTTTTGTCATTACGGATGGTGCTTCGGATAGCGTCAGTGAAGTTAACTGGTCTCGTCAATTCGCTCAGCATTTAGGCATAAAGGTCATTCCAATTGGTTTAAACACATCTTTCGTTCACGGTTTCGACCGCGACGAATTTAAGAGTGTGAATGCCATTGAGGACCTGCCTAAGGCGATTAACCACGCAATAGCACAAAAGCTATTTGCATAACTTATTAACCCCTTCAGGGAGTTTTAACACTCCCTTTGGGGTGTTAGCTCCCTTTTTATTTTGGAGCTAATGTATGAAAGGTCAGAAGTTTGAAGTTTATCTGAACCGAAAAGCAATGGGGCGCTCTCGTAAGCGAGTGTACTCCTTGCGATCAGCAAGTGGAAAAAAAGCAGGACGGGTATTAGCTAGCAGTAAGCGTGTTCTTTTAGAGAATGTGCAACTGGTTGTTCAACCGTCCGGTCGTGCTGATACGTTACGTCGCCTTAAAGAAGGCAACAAAGTATCACGCACGGTGCATGCTTTTTTACGAGGCACAGTATGCGCTAGAGGGAATCATGCGACGAGCTTATGGTCGTCCTTGGATAGCTTTAATCCATGCAGTGTCAATTACAACCCCACAAAAAACGATTCTTTTGTAGCAGATGGTAAGCCCGTTATTACGGCGCGTTACGCGTACTGTTATGAAGATGACATTTTAATTGCTAATTAATTTTAACCCCCTATGGGAGCTTTAACACATTCCCGTAGGGGTTGTGTTTGAGCTCCTTTTCTATTTTTGGAGCAAGAACATGAAAGAACAAAACATTAAAGCTTATTTTGCAGGCGATAAATCAAAAACTCGTATTGAGTTGGCCATTGTCGATGCACAGGAAAACCAATCTTACTGGGAGAGAATGAAAAAGGAAGCCGCTGAAAAGGAAAATCAAACCCTTTTAGGTGCCGCTTTAACAGCTCTTGAGTCCGCTCAATCGCTGGTTCGTTTTCTGCAGAAGCGTTTAAACCAGGAGGTGACTCATGGTTAATCGCTACAGTGAGTTGGTTGTGACTGTCCCCGGAGAAGGAACCAAAACCTTATTTCGCACAGACAAGCACGCTAAGTGTCTATCTGAGCGCTGCAATCGCAGTTTACGTCGCTATAAGGGCAGGAAAGTCAACGTCGTTGATGTTGTCTGCTCGCGCGTAAAGAAAATGGGTTGGTTCATTCCAGTGGGAGGTCGCCATGTCTAGTGTTCAACATTGGTCTTTGAAAATCGCTCAAATGGCACCTGCCGGTCAACGCGTACATCACTTCCGCTCTGTCGGTAGTGGACGTAATCACCAAAAGATTTTCCATTCTGGAGATATGGTGTTTATCGTCAAGTTTGCCTATGGACAATGCGTCGATTTGGTGTCGCGTAAGCGTCGAAATAATGAATCACTTCTTGGTCTTGAAGGCTCTATTGAAGAGCAGTTGAGAGCAGAAGGCATTATTTAAGGATGTAAAATGAGCTATTTATTAAAGCAAATAAACCCGGTCTCCATAGGTCATGCAATGTGCTTCAGTGCATTTGGCTTCATATTGTTTGAAGGCATTACCGTGTTTAACGTTGGTTTTTTCATTACTGCTTCAGCGCTTGTTGCGTTGGGTATTAAGTACATGAGATATCGCGTTAAAAACGAAGTACAAGCACAGCTTGCCCCATTGGGTGCAGAGGTTGTTCATGTCGCTTATATGCGCGAAAACGAATACCTCATGGTTGCAAGACGTGAAGATGGAACATCGTTCTATTTAAACGTCAATAAAAATGGCGATTACTGTCCATTCGATAGTGACGACCTGGCAATCAAAAATCTAAGACATACCGGAAAATTTTAACCCCCCTATGGGTCATTCACCCATAGCGGGTGTTTGGCTCTTTTCTTTTTATTGGAGAGAATTATGAGCCATCAAATGAGCTTAGAAGATATTAAGTACGTGGATGTTCATACGTATGACACTGATTACTCAGATACTATTGAGTCAGCTTTTGAAGAGGGCGCAAGTGGTGAAGCGTCAGGCATGAAATGCTTGATGACAGAGCTGCTAAAGTCCAACCAAAAGCAACTGCTTCTCGATATATTGAAAGCAAACCTGGATGACATGGACGCGGATTATTTCGTCGTTCATCAAAACAGCGAGCTTGAGTCAATCACTTCATACATTGAACGCCTTACGGCTTAATTCCTTTCTTTTAACCCCATCGGGGCAATAGTCCCGATGGGGGGATTATTGCCTCTTCGCTCTTTTCTTTTTTATTGGAGAATATTATGAGTCATGAAGTGAGCAAAAATATCACTATCGAAGACATTGAAAATGCAAAAATCGAAACTTTCAATTGTCGGTACCTAGATAATTGCGATTCAGCCCAGGAATATTTAGAAGAATTTTTCGAGGTTGAGGATCGTGAACAAATAGGTGATGTGTCGAATAAGCTTGAATTAGCAGAACGATTACTAACGTTTGACCCTTATGCACTTGATGAAGCAATCACACGTGATGGCTCAGCAATGAAGTCATTGATTGCTGAGTTACTGAAAGAAGGGAAGAATGAAGTAGCCATCGACATTTTAACTGCGGTTTTTGACGAATGCAGAACATTGTATGCGGTACTCCATAAAGATCACAGTTATAGCTCACTAAAAGAAGTCTTAGCTGTCTACGCGAAGTCAAACAAGACAGCTTAAAATATTCAACCCCATCGGGGCAATAGTCCCGATGCGGGATTATTGCCTCTTCATTTTTATTTTGGAGAAGCAATTATGAATTACACAGCGTTATATGCGACCTACATTGACCGTGCATTACTGTCTATCAAAGAGTCATCCGTGAGTGATGATATCTGGCCAGATTACTTTGGTTTTGATGACGGTGATTTAGAACGGACGATGTGGGCAGGTCAGTTAGCCGAAAAGATTAGCGACGCTAATCTCGGTGACTTACCTTTATCAATCTTCTGTTATGAGGTGCTTGAAACTAACCTTTCTGAGTTTTTCCAAAAGCAATACGCTTACGGACAGAAGGACGCAAAATCATCTGCGGTCGCCTATATTAAAATTTTAATAGACGATATGCAGGACGTTCTTCAGAAGCGCTCAGCTAGGCAGCCAACGACCAAAATTTGGGCTCGAATTGGTGCTTACATAGAGGTTTCAGAAGATCAAAAAGAAACGCTTATAAAAACACGGAAGCTGCCTGCTGGTGCAATAATTGAGTTTGACGGTGAATCATACATTCCTGATTGTGATGATGATGAACTTAACGAACTTGAGTTTGATGTTACGCCACAGAAAATAGCTTCTATTTAACTTAACCCCTTGCAGGGATTCGCTTCTCTGTTTAGGGGAGTGTTTTCCTGTTTTTTTACTTAGGAATACACTATGAAAAAGTTAATTACTCTGAGTTTACTCTCTTTCGTTGGCACTTTAACCACGTTAATTGGTTTCACCTTGCTGCTGCTGAATGACGCGACTCCTTGGTATACTTGGATAGTAGCTACTGGTGTTCTACTTACTGGTATAGCTCCAAAATTACCGAAAGTCGCAATAAAGCATGTAAGAGAGGTCGTTGCCCGAAAGCTTAGAGATAAAGAGGTGAGTCTTAATCATGTCGCGTACATTAATATAGGCCGCTATTTAGTAACAGCAACCACTGAAAGAGGAAGCGTTATATCCTTTGTTGTTGATGAAAAAGGCAGCTTATTAATGTTTGAAAACGATAAGGATGTTGTACGTGAGTTGATTTATCAAGGTTATGATTCAACTGTCGTAACTCTTTAAGCTCACTTCAAATGACTAACTATTTAAAAACTTAACCCCATCAGGGAGTCTCTATCCCTGACAGGGGTATTGATTCCCTTTTATTTTTTGTAGAAGGAAATCAAAAATGAATATTCAACCTACCCAGTCTTTTCGGACAGCAACGCTATACCCGTCATCTCATGTTTTTGATAACCCAAACTTCGGTTTGTCGGTTATGGAAGACATTGAAATGCTTGGATGCGTTAATGTCACTGCCAGAAAGCAAGAGCTAAATGTCTTTAAGTCAGTCGACTTTCAGTTCTTTCGCTTTCGTTGTGCAGGAGGAGTTTTTGATTTCGCTCAGCGAGAACAAAGCTCCTGGAACTGTACTGAGACAAGGTTAAATGGCTCACGACAGCTTTATGTTCGCTCTCAAATGGGCTGGGCAGAAGTTGATGCTGACACCGACTTGGGTTCAGAGCTTACATCGATGCTATCGGTGCTCAACTCTGAATCTTCGGTTGGCTCGGGCCAGAAGAAAATAACGATACCTTTCGACGTTAAGCTGGAAAGCGTTTTCAATAACCATGTTTATGACACCTACCTCAACTATGAGCCGTGGTGTACGGAGACAATGGTTAGCGGAAACCTTCTAGCCTGGCTTCGAGGTTTCAATGTTTGTGATTAAATCCTTTCACATAACTGTATATAGGTAGTCCCACGCGGGAGTTTCGCTCCCGCCTGGGAATCGATCTCTTTTTGCGTCGTGTGAGGACTTTTTTCTTATCAAGTCGTTAGCGCAAGCGGCAAAAGGAGAATCTATGGTTAGAAATTTAATCACACTCATCGAAGGCTTTGCCTTCATTATAGGCGTAGCCCTATTATCAAACGCACTGCTTAACGGTGCTGATTTAGAAACTGTTGTTTGGCATATGTACGGCGTAATCTCTCTTGTAGTTATTACCGCTAACGTACAACACAGACAGCTTGGTGAAAGTCGATACAATATCTTTTTTAAGATCCTTGTAGAGACATTTTGCTCTTCGGTTGTTCTGTGTTTCTCATCTGTTGCTGTTAACCCCGTCTTGGCGGCTGTTAGTGCAATTGCTGCAGTAATATGTGTCGTTATAATGGTTCTGATGACGCTGCATTACTATATTAAGTAGTGCTCTGCTATACTTTATGTACGGTTCTTAAAAGGACACTTATATTATGGAAATGTCTACTTTTGAAGCAATCTTAATTGGTGCAGCTCCTTTCGTTTTACTGATTGGCGCAGCGACAATTTTTATTGGTAAAGGTAAGCAGTCAAAAAAGGCTTGAAGCGGGACACCGCTGCTAAAGACAAGTCTCGAGGTTCATAACTCCGTTGAAGCATCTGCTTCACGGGGTTGCCCTCAAACACTCTAAGCTCTCACAATTCTCCCACGATAACCTCTCGGAAATCCTCACGAAGTCCCTCCTACATTCTTACCTTCGGACCTAGCTCCGAATGCTGTAATTTCACCTCCGAATATATAATTTATTCCAGTCAGTAATAAGTCACAGAGCAGGGGAATTCCTATTACCTGAGAAATGTTGAAGCATGATTAATGGGGTAGCATGATCCGTAATTAGTACGGTCAGGAAAACTTTAATGCTTCACGTATATCTACAAGTAAGTGACTGTGAACCACAGCGTTTCACTGAGGCCAGCGAGCTAAGCGAACAGTCACAGGCGACTTTAGAGGCTCTTTATGGTGAGCGCTTACTTTGTGGCTGTGTCGATGGGTTCGTCGCTATGCATATCAAACATGGTCATGGACGTTACTGGCTGAGTGATAACCCTGGAAGCCCTGAACATGATATTGAATGCCCTTTGTATTCCCATAAGCTTGCTCCAAGCGATGATGCCGACCCGTACCGATTAAAAAGCTCAATCAATTTCAATGTCGTAGAACGAAATCAAAAGCGCAGTAAATCTGAGAACACACCTAAAACAACCGGAAATACACAAAAAACGCCCTTAAAACCACTAATTGAACGTGTTTTTCGCTATTTATACGAAAATTCCTTCGCAAGTTATTACTTTGGTGGAGAGCATGATGTTGCAGTAATGACTCAACGAATGAAAAAGTCACAGGCCGCAAAAAACCTCCGCATAGGCGACCATCAAGCCGAAAACGTGCTGTTTTACGGAATGAAAGGTCTTGCAATGCTCAAGTCAAAACTACGCTCAGGTGAAATCCAGTCCGGGCTATGGGTGCATTCATTTTCACGCTACGAAAATAAAAGCGACGGCTTCTTTCTCGATAACAAGTTCTACCCGAGCCTGACTGACATACCGAACCCAAAAAAGAGAGGGCCCTTTCTGGCATTAACAGCCTGGACAGGTAAAGAATCACCTAAATGCCAAAGCGTTTTTGTTACACCTGTCGCATCAAAGCAGCTTGCGCTGCCGGTTGTCGACATTGAGCACAGAGATACGCTACTTACATCGGGAGCGTTTATAGATTCCAACCGGAATAGCGCTAATAAACTTTATTTGTTTCAGGCATTCCCAGTTCAGAGCGCAGAGACGATTGAGGGGGAAATAATGTTCGGCAAGAGAGAAAGAAGAATTGTATACACGGTTAATAAGGGGTGATTTAAAGTGAGACATATTCATGCGTTGGTTATCTATTCATTTGGTTGCGGTTTTTTTGTAAGTCGGGCAGTAGAAAAATTTAATGCTGACGAAAAACTAATTTTCCCAGCTGTGATATCGCTGTCGTTTTGCGTTTTGGCGACTCTTTCAATTCTTAAGCTCAAAAAAGAGCTCCTATAATTTAAGGGAAGATAATCATGTTTTATTGCAAGAGAGAAAAAGAAACAAAAGAATTCAAAAAGTTAAGTCAATTGGTGTTGGTTATCATCACTGAGAAAGCCTTTCGTCACGCAATCGCTCTATTCAGGTATTTTTCGATAGCCCTCGGTATTGTTTATTTTACCCCGTACTCTGTCGTTGCAGGGCTATGTGTGGCAGCAGTATTGCACTATATTGTTAGGGATTTTTACCCGATTTTTTCTATGAAAGAGAAACGCTTGGCATGCGAGAATCAAGTCAGTACCAATGGTTTTTTATTGTCACTGAGTGATTCTAAAACCACCTTGTCGAAAGACTTGGAGAAGGAAGTTACTAACTACTTTTCGGGAGAAACAAAAGACGAGCTTGAAAGCGAGTCACGCAGGAAAGGCTTTTTAACCGTATATGATATCAGTAGAGCTTTTCAGCTGGATAAACAGTTAGAGCGTCGCCCAAATGAAAGACACTGGGAGCAGATGCAATGGCAGGCGTTTCAAGGTAACGCCACTGAAGATGTTGACCGTGGTACATCATTGTTAATGCAATCAATAAAAAGGTTAGATTTAAGGTTCGTTCTTAAATCAACTGCTTATACAACCGCTTTTATTGCTGTATTAGCGGTAGGTGTGCCTCCTTTTTGGGATGGCGCGCTGGGAGGTAAAGCTGTAGAAGCTATAACAGCACTAAGCTACACAGGCTTAACTGCGTTAACTGCTGGTTTTGTAGCTCTGTTTTTTGTTGGGTTTGACATCTTTATGAATTACTCAAATTTAAAGCGCTCATTGAGGATAAAAAATAGGCAGGGGGCGTAACTAAATAGCAATCAAGTGAGAGATCGAGTCATTACTCTCACTTGATTTTATCGCCCACTCATTTCAGCTAATTGGCTGGCGCCTGAGTAGCGAGCTTCAATTGCTTTAAGATACCGGCGTACCATTTCAATACTTTTCCAGCCACCGGCTTCCATAATAGCCTCCAGTGAAATACCTTTCTCGCGCATCGAGAGGGCCGCGCCAACACGAGTGCTGTGAGCGGAGTAGAGTGATGAATCAAGTCCACCCCAGGCCATTGCCGATAGCAGACCTTTGAGCAAGCTTGTGTAATTCAGCGGCTTTTCGTTGGTGGTACCGATATTGTCAGTGTCGAACCGCTCTGTGTTTTGCATTGGATTGAAAACGTATTTAGCCCCGCTCGGAGCTACTGACTTTAGCGCCTTTAGATACTTCAATGTGGTAGCCGAAAGGCTACGGTAGTCTTTATCTTTACCACGGTTGCTTTTAGTGTAAGGCACAAACACTGTTTTGAGACTTTCATCGATGTGGCTCCACTCAATTCTGGCCAATTCGCTGGCGCGTAGTAGGGAATCAAATGCAATATTCAAAAGCGTCAGGTTGCGTAGGCCGAGCGTGTCGACGTAACCTTTATTGTTTACGGCCAGCAAGTCACTTTCTTTAAATGGAGTCGCCTGGTCTTGCGGTACCAGTAACTCTGGTTGAGAAATTCGATCATTAAAGTAATCGGCATAGCCTTTATTGTTAAAAGGGTTTGGCACTTTCATGACACCCAGTAGCAAGCGTAAAAGATTTAATCGGCGCTCAATAGTCGCCTTTTTGTACCCTTGAATTTCAACCATGTCATCAATGTAAGCAGTAATTCGATCACGCATGGCCACTTCATCAGCCAGAAACAAATCCTTTCCCGGGTGATTGCTCCCGCAGTAACGAACGTAAGCCTTCAAGTCGGCAGTGTAAGCGCGTTTCGTGTTTTCCGCTTTATGCCGGAATGCTTCTTGGAAATAGAACCTAAGAGACTCACGGCCACTGTCACTTAGGTTTTTAGCGAATTGGAAGTCACCCAGGTAAACAACATCACCAGCTCCTGACTGAGTTACGTTACTGCCACCGTCAGAATTGCCGATTGATAGCGACTTCGCCATCTATTCCCTCTCACCCTTTATAGAGGGTGCTTTATTCGGCTTTATTAGAGCTTCAAGTTCACTTTTCATCTTGTTCTCAGCGGATTCATCAAAATACGGACCAAAACGATTTCCAAGCTCTTCTGCTATTAAAGCGGCTGAGGCAGAAGGATCAGTGGAATAAATATCGACACCGGACTTAGCCTTTAGGCGCTGCGCTTCTACAATAAAACCTTCGACTGAGTATTCGTTATTTTTACTAGGGGAGGGGAATGCGCCGCTTATTACGGGTATGCTTACTAAACAGCCCATGATAAATGTGTAGGTTGTAGCGCTAGAAAAATCTAATCCTAACTTCATAAGAAACCACACACTTCCAGACAACAACAATATAATCATGAGTATTTGTAGTGTGGTCCTCTTAAGGTCGCGGCGATTAATGGACTTTTCTTCTTTGTTTTCAGTCTGTACTTTTTCGTTCACTGTTTTACCCCTGTTTAAATTTTGTGAAAGTTTGTACGCTGCCACTCCAGTGCCAATAAAAGCCTTGTTCCGTTGGTGGAGTCTCAGACCAGGTGTTGTCTGTTTTTTGATTTTCTACCAGTGCTAGTAATTGTGCTGTTTTTGATTGCATGATTAATCCATTGCTAACCTTTAATCTAGTTTCACTGCGGAACTAATAGTGCGCGGGTGAAGTAGGTAGACTTTGCTAGTATCTAGGCATTTAACACGTAAAAAGTCCTGCCACTCATTTACAACCATTTCAGGGGCTTCTTCACCGCCAAACGTTGTATTCAACTTGCTGGCTGGCTCTAAAATAGTGTTTATCGAAGTCTTCCCAACAATTTTTTCTCCGTCAGGAGTCCTCCAGTCTTTAAGGGCTATTTTATAGTTTGAACCAACATCGAAATCTTGAATATGCATTTTGTTACCTTATTAAGTTTCACTCTCGACCGGCAGAGTGCTCCATTACTCCCAATGCACGGTAATTTTTCTGCCGCAGCTTGAGCACTCGCAAATTGAGCAGCTAAAAGTCTGGAATTCGTCAGTCTCACAATCTGGACATAGGAATGCCGTAGCGCCACCAGTTAATTCAACTTTATCAAATGGCGGTTTATCAGCGGACCGGTAACCTACGATACCCAGCATGTCTCCATCCAACATAATTAAAGCCACTTTTAATCCTTAGTTATAAACTCGGGTTTATTTTTATAGAGTAAGCCCACTCGGCGGCTTGCTTTCTTAAGTCATCAATACCACTACACTTTACGCGCCGCTCATCCTGCCAGTCCCCGCAGTCAATAAATATGTCACCTTCGCCATTAGGCTCTATATGTATAACCACGTTAAACATACCAATCCCCCATTCTTCTTTCGGGACAACCGCACTCGTCACTTATTCGTTGAGCTAACAGGTCTGAGTGACGCTTCATATCGTCAAGATGGCAGGATAGCTGCACAATCAATTCCCCTTACAAAAGCGATAACGGAAAGGCCGCAGACTTCAAAGGCCGCGTCCTTGAGTAGATATACTGAAAGAGGTCTTTAGCACCAGTATCTATAGAGCATTCAATCTGACTTAATGGCAAAGCGCTGCTTCCTTCTGAACTCATTGCCACTTCCTTTATTGTCCTTTCATTTTCTATGCAGTCTTTTATATATAAATCTGCTACATCGGTTTTTCCTGGATTTTCTTCTTTCCATTCTTCTATTGCAGCGTATCGAATATCATTAACTGAATTCTGCAACTGCAATAGCTGGCCGACGCAGACAAGTACGGTCACTAAAACCCCTAAACCTACAAGCTTTATCAATGCAATGAACTTTCTCTTCATTTCGATTCCTCGGTCATAGCTTTTCGGCCTCTGAAGCCTGCTCATACAATCGCTCTTGCTCTGCTAAAGTCTCAGCCAATTTGTTAAGTGCATTTGCAAAACGGCGCATGTGGCTAATTTCGCTTTGTAAATCACCTTGTTTGTAAGCCAACTCTAATTCTTTGGTTGTATGGCCTCCATCATGAAAGACTCCACCATAGTTTAGACAGGAATTAACCTCTTTTTCGGCTTGCTCAACCTTTAATTGCTGATCCTTGAAGCGGCTTTGGCCTGCGCCCGAACCGAGCTGTCTTTGATGCTGTTCAACCTGCTTATCGTCGAGTAATTTTTCTTTATTCATGTCTATTCCCATCCTGAAATATCTAAATGCACCCCCGCAGGAAGGCGGTTAACCTGCTTGTTATTTGAATCACTCCGGAAAAATTCACTTTTAACAGCAACTGAAGAGCCCGAAGCCGTTTCTTCAATATCCCCGCAAACCTTTAATTCGGGGGTTACTACTACAGTGCCTAAAACAAACGCTTCTGTTTTGGCAAAGAAAGTGCATTTATTCGCCTTAACAGCAATTGGAGCTGGCTTATCGCCAATCCCGACTAAAACTTCTGACAGCGTTACCCCGGTCTCAGCATAAGCTTGCGCCGCTGTACAGAATAAGCCAACCACGGCGACAATAATCGCTTTCATGTCTAATCCCTCGTTAAAACCCTGCCCAATTCTCGGGGTAGGGTCGTTCAACTTTCTTTGCCAATAGTGACTTTTTCATCCAGTAATCAGTCGTTAAACCGGACAGCAACACACGATGCTCTTCAACCTTTAACACCTTTGCTACCCTATGATCGTCACCATGCAACCAATAAACTTCCTGCCCTTCTTTAAACATCATTGCTGCACTCACCATTTCTACCTGTTAATTCTTCGCTCGGGGAGCCCAAATGCTTCCGAAAATTTTCCGGGTATTCATCGTAATTACAGTTATGGCGCGGCTTGAATTTGTGTGCGCAACACAAACATTTCACTTGAATTCCTTTAAAAAAGGCATCGCTAGAGTCGTATGCTTTGTCAACTATCTCGCCCGACCTTACTTCTATAGAGCCATGCAGAGAATAAAGCTCTGTAATAAAAAAGTTGTCGGTGTTCCGGCATTTAGGGCACTTTAGCTTGCCATTATGTGACATCATTCACTCCATTGATGCGGTGCAAATATTTACCATGCAACTGACGTTTGGCGCAGTCTTTTTTGCTCGGACACTTGTGCATTTCCGGCTTTTGTCGCATTTCACGGCCAAGAGGGCGTTTTGCTCCGCAAAGAGGGCACGTCACCCAATCCATCCAAGCGAACCCACCGGCGTTATAACCTCTTGCTCCCATAATCAGACCAGCTCACTTAACTGTTTAATACAGTGCGGACAAACCCATTCACCATCTATTTTTTTCCATCCCGCTTTTTTAGCTCCTTCAGATACATACTTGTATGACTCTATAACTCCCTTTTGAGTAGCTGAACCCATGTCAGCGGGAGTTGAGTTATTATGGCTCCAACATTCACTTCTTTCGTCACCAAAACCTACTGGATTAGCACAGTCTTCATGGGCTTTGTCACAACGAAGTTCAATCCATACGCTCATAGGTAGTCTATTCCCCGTCGTCTAACGCTGGCTCTCGCAGTTGCTTAGCGAGCTTGTACGCTGATTCACCGATTTGGTTAAGACTCGTTCTGTTTCGGTCTTGACGACTGCCTCGCCATTCAGCCTTTTTGTCATCTGGTAGCATTTCTAGCATAGACTCAACATCCGCTCGGCGATTAGGATCACCGATTAAAAACGAATCCAGAGCATCCGCTATAGCCAGCTTATGTTCCGCTATCCATTCGTTATCAATGCCTTTTTCTTTCATCCACTCTTCCCAACCGAACAAGACAGGACTGGACTCGCCGTTTCCATCAACAGGAGTCGCACCGAACGATGTAGATAACATTGCTGCAGCGACTCCGGCAACTTCCACTGATGGTGCATAGAAAGTGTATGGATCGCTCGGATTCGCAAGCTCATACAATTTTAGTTCTGACATGCTCTATGCTTCCTTAATTGAAATTAGCCAGGGTCGGCAGGACTTGAGCTACATAAATGCTTAACGAAGCAAGGCCAAGCGCGGCTATTACAACTGATAACCCGAATAAAACTTTAAATTGCAATTCAAGCTCTTGATCTAGTCTAAGTAAAGCGCTTCTGCAAAACCCCATTCCGACAACACCGACCGCTATGGTTAAAATTCCGAATGCTGAGCTTTCAAGTTCCGACGAGCCCAATTCTGGATTGGTAATTGATAAAAATAGTAGTGGCCCAAAAAATGCCGTCGCTAAAATGCCGAAAACGATACCGGTAACTACAGAGCCTCCAGTGGTTACTCCATCCGTATTGTTGTTTGAGTTTTCGTGTGACATAAAACCTCCGACACTGTTAATTAAATTTGCTAGCTTCCTTCAGTATATATCGTGCGCACGATATATCAAGTTAAAATCAGAGTTTTCCCGTATTTTTTTTAAGCTGCTCCAAGCCTCGAATTATTGCCGCCTTTTTAGATCCGTATTTGTCGGCCAGCTCGCACAATAGCTTATTTTCAGCATCTGTCAGATAGACGCTTGGCAAGCGCGGTCTGCTACTGCGTTTCGCTTCATAAACCTTATCTGCTGCTCGTTGTGCGTCACTTCGCTTTTTCTTATCGGTCACGGTCACTCTCATTAATTAGTTGATTGCCAAAATCGGGCGGGGTAATACCGGACAGCGTTTTATTAAATGCTGCTTTTATACGTTCAAGGTTTGGATCTATGTACTCAAGCGTCATGTCAGGCGTTTCGTGTCCAAGAATTTTCTGTATTGTTTCCAGCTCTACCCCTTTTTCATCCATCCAGGTTGCTAGAGAACGGCGACCGGAATGGCTAGAGCCGGAGGGGAGACCGGAATTTTTGAATATTTCGCTAATGAGAGTCTGCATTGAGCTACAAACTTTGGTGGTCCTCACATTGCCTTCTGCATCCCGATATTTTTTATCTTTAAAAGACATGGTTCGCCAATACCGTCCTTTTTTAGTGACGGCAAACATTGGAGATTCAGGATTTAAACCTCTAAACAAACTCTCTGAAGCCATAAAAACGCTTTCATCGCGTCTATGTTCAACCCAACGCTCTAATGCGTCCCTGTGACCTTTTACGACAATGTAAGCCGCTCTTGGCTTGTTAGTTTTGGTATAAGCGCTCGGGACTGTGAAAGTAGTTTTAATATCTCCTGACTCATTCACTAGGTCAGCTACCGTTAGCTTGGCTACCTCATTAACCCGTAATCCACTACCAAAAAGCATCCACACGATAGCTACATTTCGATAACCTAAGCTGCCTCTGCGAGATTGCCAGATGATATTTTTAAATATCTTTTTCGTCGCTACTTCAGCTTTACCTTCGCCGGTTGTTCGTTTCTGAATTAATCGTTTAACTGGTCGATACCGCCCCATTCTAATTCCTACAAAAGAGCCAAATTCCCTTGTAGTCTATTTTGCAACCAGTAAAAAAGCAAACTCAAGTTAAATGGGGTGACAGGGGAATATTCGACATACTCTATTTCAATTCGCCGGACGTCATTTTCAGGATATTAGTAAACACACCACGATCATCTAATTGTAATTTCGTTATATCTACCCCCATGCGCTTAATAGCAAGCAGCATCAAAGCCTGATTAACGTCATGCCGCGTCACAGTTAATTGACCATTTTTCTTTTTAATAAACGCTTTTGTGGCATGTTTTTCATTGGATGCTATTAAAAGCCGGGTAGCTAGTTGAGTATCGTGTAGCAAGTCCAACTCACTCAGCAATGCCCTGTATTGTTTATGTAAAATATTCTTAGGCATATTGAGCCTCGGTTTGTTTAAAAACTGATAGACGGGTTATCATCCTGTTCTCTCTGCGCTTATATGCTTGAGCAAAAGCTGTACCCTCATTGATATTCGCTGACTTCATACAGCTGTCGTTGATGTGCCGCGTTCTTTTTAGCGCATCGTGCGCAATGAGAATTTCCGCAACAGAGTCTCCGGTAACAGAGCCTGAAGTTAGCGCATCAACGCGGGATAGAGCGTTAAAAAGCGCAGCTTTTTTGGCGTCCTGATAATCCTTCACTATAGCGAAAGCTTGTTTGCGAAGTGCTGCATTCGTATGGTCCATCTGTAAGCGTTGAAGTAGCTTTCCAACGTCATTAAACACGCTGTCATATTGCTTAATGATGTCGATTTGCCCGTTTGGTGACAGGTCTTTACCATCAAAATACCGTAGTCGTCCATCACTTTGAATTACCGTCAGCATTACCATTCCGCTAATTGCTTTTTTGATGTCGGCAAGGACGGGTGGCAGTTGTGTCGTTATATCATTAGCTAAGTAAGCGCTCGGATCGTGCTTTTTACGCCACAAACTCCGTTTCGTGCGTTGACGGCCAACCTGTCTTTCACGCCGTATTTCTTTGAGTTTTTGGCATTTTATCTGGCGATATTCAGTCTGAGAGACTGACCGGGATAACAACGTTTCTTCATTAAGTTCAAACAGCCCGGCCTGGTTATACATATCAGTTCGTGCGAGCAGAATATCAGTCGCTACCATTGATTTTTGTGTTAACTGTAAAACGCCAAAGTTAAGCATGTGCTGAAGCGGTCTAATGCCGCCAAAAACGTATCGCCCGTAGTTAGCTACAAATTCATTATGGCGTTGTAGAATACGATCACTTTCAATATCCATGAACCAAAATAAGGACTCACCATCATTGATCGTCATACCGCCGATTGCATCTTCTTCCTGGGCCGGTGCAAGATTCAGTAACTCTAAAGGATCGGATAACTTGTGGTTATCGGGTACCGACACTGTTAACGCTCGCTCATGCTGCCGGGTCAAAACTGATTGCTGGGGAACAGAATTCAGTGAAACAGACATACGCCCCTTTTCTACGCTGCGTATTGTTCCATTCGTTGTTCTCTTTTTCAGTATTTTCCGGCGCGTAAAAGCATGACTATCATTAACCTTTTTCGGCTGGCTACTGACATATTTCAATAACTCGACATTTCGGGTCTTGGGCTTATTGATGTTTTCATCTTCGCCAGACGGACAGGACAACTCCGAATCCAATAGAGCCTCTCCCAGATGCAGCTTTAATACTTTGGGTAAGGTTGCAAAAATAAATCGTGGCTCTGGCACTTCATCACAGGCTGCTGCCTTATTAATGGTCGGATAGGGAATGTAACGGCCGGCTTCAACTTCATGGTAAATCCACAAGGCGTGATACGGTGGAAGTTTAACACCATCACGAGCATGGATAGCGCAAATCATCAAGATTTGCTCCAGATCAATTGCTTGAATAAGGTGCTGTTGGTGGAGCTCAGTGTAGTGAGAAAGAAAGAATGACCGGTCCTCGGCTGATAGTGACGTATCGTTAGCGATTTCAGAGTAACCCGGATCTTCATCAGCGCGTCCATTACTTACCAGCCGTCTAAAATTTTCGGCTCTTAATCGGTCATCACGGGTCGCCTGGCACAGCCAATAAATCAATTTTTCTAACGTTTGTGCATTGAACACATTTTTTTGGACAACGATACCACCCGTAACCGGGCAGACAGATTTTGCCAGTGGCTCTCTTATGGACATATCATCTGCGTGGTGTGCCAACCAATCTCTTATTGCCAGTACGTTCTTTGCTGCTGAATACTGAGCACTGCCAGCACGAGCGTTGGCACTGGCATCATCCTTTACTTTTAAGCAAAGATAACAGCCAAATCGACTCTTCCCGCACGATCCCCGTTTTTCTACGGTTGAATCGTTAAAACTTGCAACCGGGCAGGATTCTTGGGCATCGCCATATAATTTTAAAATGAGTTTATTGTGAGGCGTATAACAGTCAATGGGATAGTCGGTTCCAATAATAGGCTGAGTTCCCATCCGGCGTAAAATTCCGAATACTTGCTCATCTGATAACTCGGCCATCGGTGCAAAAGAGCGTATTGATGTATCACCTGAAGCGATTTTTTTTAATGTGCTATCAACAGCACTATGTCGTTCGATGGATTTAGCTCGCCGAATACTTTCATCCATCCGCGATCCCAACAATGTCACAATTTCATTGCCATAAGTATCATAAAGCTCACGCTCAAGTCGTTTGGCCGGGTCAATTTTAAGAACAACAGAACAATCCGCAGATGATTTAACAAAGGAAGGAAGTTTCAACCCGGAGCAATACATCACAGCCCACGAATAGCGTGCAGGTGGCTTGGCCGTCTGGTAAGTCAGATTGATATTGTTGGCTTTACAGTAGCTCTTAAGGTTATTAACCTCGTACTGAACCTGACCACGAACAAATACATCATCTACACCAGTATCGATGTTGGTTACAATAAATGGGCTTGAAGCATCAAGGGCGTTTTCATTTACCAGTTCAATGTGAGCCTTTAGCGCAGCATTTAAAAGCACTTTGCTGTCTTTACCGAACGAACAAGCAACGCGAGTTACCTGCTGCCGACGAATTTGCTTTATTCGGTTCACAACCATGCTAAAGGCATCATAAAACTGCTTATCTGTTTCCTTTACTGCCTGGCGCGGGTCAAATGTTTGCGCTGCCGACAGGTCAATGGTCGGTATTGTATTGTTACTAGACATTCTCGGCGCCTTTTTCGATGACATACACTTTATGATCACCGTGGTCAGCTTGATGAACCAGTGTATGCCCCATGAATTGACACAGGCGATTAATATCCCGGTCGCTGCGTGGCTCATCCGCTTTAATAAAAACCGTCTGAGACGCCTCACAGTGCTTATTTAGAAACGTTCTTAACACTTCTATAAAGTCCGGGCAGCGCAGTCCCATCATATTCAGAATGTGATCGGGCTTTAATGTTGGTTCTGACATAGGACCACCTTAAGGATTTAATGACTCAGTTACGCGCTGTTCAAACTTTTGCAAGTCATCTGTCAGCGGTATATTCGCTTTAGAGCAAATCATGGCAGCTGTGGACTTAACACCAAAGGCAGACTTGTTCATCGTGCCATTAATATTCACACAGCGGCCTCGCCAATCGGAGTTCATTTTGGTGACATCAATATTTTTCAGGTTTGCCATCATGCCCCAGTCTTCCGCGCCGTTGTCATCAAACGTCAACAGAAGCGCATTGCCGTACACGCCTAGAGCTTCAAGAAAAACAGCATGCGAAACGACTTTTTCTTGCCGAGCTTCGACTAAATCAAGTTTTCCATCAATCATTGATTGGTAATAGGGCACATAAGCAAGCCCATTAAAAAAGTTGACGCAAATCTGCTTAATCTGCTCTCGCACCTGATTTGAATCCACCTCTTCCGCGAATTGCTTTTCTGATAAGCCAAGTAAGTGACAAAGCGTTCTCTTAAAGCTTACAACTGGCCATAATTTTTGACTTTTAGAGCCGACAGATGCGTTGCTCATGTCTACCTTCGACTTGATGTGCGGAAGTTCTTCTAAAAGCTCTTTAACGAACGTATTCATAGCCGTTCGATGATCGAATGTAATGGCTAATGAAGCGGATGGCTTAACGGTATGCCCATTAATATCAGCAAAGATTTGCTGTTTTCGCTCAACGGTATCTGCGAAATATAATTTTACCGGGATGCACTGATGCCCTTGATCGGGATGTGCGTCAAAGTAAGCTGCAATCCCTGCCTGGCGATGCTGTCCATCACAAAGGCAAATACGGCTAGTCGAGGGGATCTTAAGAAGCCCTAATTTGTCACTAGCGAAGGGGTTGTCCAAAGGAATAAATTCAACTTCTTTGTTATAAGTCCCGGTTAATGAGCCTGACACGTAACTTTGCTCGTTTTCTTCCATGTATTTAAAGAACGAATCAGCTCGTTTTTCATTTATGTCCCGCTGCTGCCTTAACTCAACAGGCAAATCTTCATCATCAAAGATAAAGCACTGAGATAGTTCGGCGTAGCTGACCATTGCACAATAGATAGTGTGTCCACCCTGAGAACCTTTTGTGACCGGCAAATACAATTCCATAAGTTTACTCCCAGATACGTTATATGGTGTCATTATAACACCACACCTGATGGTGTCAATATGACACCGCAACGAATAACAAATTCAGGGGAGCATTAGACGTAAGAGAGGATTTTTGACAAGGGAATTTTTGCAGCCGGGAAAGAGCAGGGCGGAGAACCAATTTAAAAAGGGCCGGTTCACTAATGATCAGTGTTCATTAGTATCCGGTGACTACTTAGCCGGCCGCGCACGTAAACAAAGGCTCGACCCTTTACTTCCCTGTGTTGCTCAGTGGCGCTATTGAACTTTATTGTTGTAAATTAGCTCTCAATATTGCAGACTAATATTTAGTCAGACAACATCAATGACATTGGAGAGAATTATGCGCCTACGAGACGGATGGGAAGACATTTAAGAAAAGGATTTGGTCATGGACGCCAAAACGATAGTACTCACTTTATCGGCTATCATAGCCTTGATAGCCGTAATAAACCACGCAAGAACCAGTCGCAGACAAGCTACCATCGACTTAGTTATCCATCAAAAGAACGATGAACACTTAGCGGAAGCCCGGTCTACCGTGACCCGGTTGAACTCGGATAATGAACTAACCACATACGCTCACTTCCAGCACAAAGGTACTGCTGAGAGAAATGCTATTCTCGCTGTTTTAAATAACTATGAGTTTATAGCGACCGGTATGAGGGAAAGCGCGTTTGATTTAAAGCTGTATAAACGAATGAGTTATTCTATCGTTGTTAGTGACTGGAAAGCCCTCAAACCATTCATTTACGATCTTAGACGACAAGTTCAGCGAGATACGATATTTCAAGAGTTCGAATGGTTGGCCGATAAATTCTGCAATAAAAAACTAAAAACCGACAGGAAATCGTGACTTTTCAAAACCCAGCCAGGCTAGAGTAGGAGTAGGGCGGTTGGTTACGCCTGAACTATGAGTAATCGACAAGAGGTAAGACTCTCCACTTGAGAGGGAAGCCGCCCACTAAAAACTCAGTATGGCGGCCTGCAGGGTGGTAAGTCGACGGTTTAATCTATTGCTGTTGTGTTATCCCCGTCACTGTTATAGGTTTGGTCTGAACCGCAAGGTGCGCACACTTGCTCCACATCGAGGTCGTCAGCATCAATATTATTAGCTTCGTATTCTTCCGCCTCAGTTTCACTTACCATAACGGTGATAAATTCTTCGCAATTTGGATCAGAGCCATCGGCGCAAGGTATACTGATTGGGGTTAAATCACTCATTAACACGCTCCTTAGTAGTGATTTCTGCTATCTCCACTGATACAGCAGGCTCGGTTTTCTTTAAATGGACTATTTTCAGCGCTTTCCAAGTAAACAAGAAGGCCATCATAAATTCACCGAGTCTTCCAACTCTACATACCGAATCAACTCGGAGTCAATCGCAGTTAGTTAACGGCAAGCTTTTAGCTCGACCATAAGAGCGTTTTATCGCGTACTCACAAAACCTTTATAATACTACCCTATAGGAAATTAAAGTAACCAGATAATGAGCGTTATCGTTACCCTAATATATCCCTATGGGTAATATCTCTGTAATTTCTTTTGACCATGCGTTACTCTATCAACATCAACATTACCTATAGAGATTTGTTGCAATGGAAAACTGGACGTTAAAACGACGCAAAGATATGGTCGTCAAAGAAAAGAATGTCAGAGCGTTAATCTCCTGGTTGCTGACCAATAATGAGGTGCTGGCGCAGTACCTTGACCAAGACACCATTGGCCGACTGAATAAACGATTGCAGCACGCTTCCCAAAAAACTACCGACAGTGAATGTCACAGCTCGACATCAAAAGCCGTCATACAGTTATTGCCTCGTGATAAATGGCAACGCATACGGTCTCGGTTCTACAAAGACAGGGACGCTTCCAATGGCAACTTCACCACAATAATGCTCACCAAAGATGTGAAGACCCGGCTTGTGAAAGAGAAGCAGCGGTCGGGCTATGACAGCTACAGCGAGGTCATCGATGCGCTCCTGGCGTTTAGCGCTGAGACGTCATGTGAAAACGATGACTGATAGTGCGTGCCAGAATAGTAGCGTCATTGCTGACGACTGATAATATGGTTCGTGACTTGAGCCTGTTTACAATATTGAGAAAACTAACACCGATTGAATAATAGCGATACTAGGCGGGTTAACGCTCAGTTACGACGTCCATAGCGTTCAAAAACATGAAAGCTGTAAAATGACTGTAAAGAGTGCATAATAGAAATGTTTTGTCACGACATGTAAAGATCAATGCCTAATAGTAACAATGACTTCGAAGCGCGCTTTGTAGAGGCGCTGTTGAATAAAAGAGCCGTAAAGCGCCTTACTAAAAGGCTCTCGCTCAAGGAGCTGGAGCTCGTTGTAATGGACGTGGAGGGCGTCTATAGAGAACGCAAGAGAGACGAAGAAGAGAAGCAAGAAAAGCTTGAGCGTGCCCGAAAGCGCTATCAGGAGGTATCGAAGTCAGATACGACAGCCAAGAAGACAGTTATTAGATATCGATTCACGGATGAAAAAGGTGTCCTGCATGAGTGGAGTGGACATGGGCATACCCCGAGCGAATTCAAAGAAAAGCTAAAAACAGGGGTGACTCTGGAAGAATTAGAGGTTAAAAAAGATTAGCCGAACCCTATAAATAAGGTTGTCAAAGCGAACATAAACGGTATTGTGATAATACAGGCCTACGTTGAGAAGAAGACCAAAACCTGCATAGGTGTGTAGTGCAGTCTGAAATTAATAGAAGGAAAACACATGAACAAATCTGAGTTAATTGAAAAGGTAGCCAGTGGAGCTGATATTTCTAAAGCAGCAGCAAGCCGCGTTATCGACTCATTCACTTCATCTGTAACGGAAGAACTGAAAAGTGGTGGGCAGGTGCAGCTAGTAGGCTTTGCGACGTTTAAGGTGTCCGAGCGCTCAGAACGGAGCGGCCGTAATCCGCAGACAGGTCAAGCTATCACTATCCCTGCCGCTAAAGTGCCTCAGGCAAAAATGTCTAAAAAGCTGTTAGATTAAGCCACTATGAGCCGAAATTTACACTTAGTGGTTTCGGCTTCATCCTCACTACTCTAGTATTAGTTCGCATTGAGTGTTTCCTACTCGCCTAAGGTTAGCTTTGGCATAGTCACGATATGACAAGATAACCTCTATATCGTTTAGCAAACTGTTAAATCTCTCCCTGATATCTTCATTGGTCGATCTTATTACCACCCATCCGTGAGTTAACGCATGAAGCTGTTTGCGACGATCTTTTTTGAATGCCTCTAACGACTTGTGCGGACCGTAACCGTCCTGTTCAAGAACAACTCGATAGTTTGGCCACGCCCAATCAAACCGCCAACGTTGCTCGCCGCCTGGAATGATAAGTTCACGCGCCAATTCTCCGCCATCAAAGAACATTCCATACTGTCGCTCTAAAGCGGCATGAAGCCAGTTAGCGGGATCAGGGGAAGGGTATTTACAATAGTTGCTTACAGTTGTGCCTTTCGCTTTTTTGGTATGAATTTTTGCTCTGGCTGGCGCTTGAGGCTTCAGATGTTTTGCAAGCGCCTTTTGTGCTGCTTTACCCAGTTGTTGTAAGTCTTGCTGTGTTTTTATTCGCATACATAAGCCGTTACTTGAAAAAGCTTTATCATACGAAAACAAAGAAAACCGGCTACTCTACTGCTTTTTCGTCTTATTCAGTCGGAACCAAATAAGCGCACCAATATTGAGTGCAAGCATTGTATTTAACGAAAAGCCTTCATTGATTATTTTCTCTCGGCTGTACGAGCGAAGAGACACTTGAAAACCAATAAACACATAGAATATGGCAGCCCAAAAAATGATTCCGGCAACATCAGGGGGAAGCAGGTATATAAAATCTGCAGCCATTAGAATCAGAATGTAAAGCGGCAGCATATACAGGATTATCTTTAATATCGTCGGGCTATTTTGGAGGCCTTTAGCAATAGCGCGATAGAGTCGTTTAAGTATTCCGGGGCGTTTTGACGACATATTACTGCCTTATCTTCGGTCTTTAAGTTAATGCTATTATGACAAAGCGTACACCACAAATAATCTCTCAGAGAGCATGAATTTCATGTGCCTGCGAACAGCTATCCTGACTTTTTCGATTAAAATTACAGCAGTTATTCGAATGGAGGTTACATGAGAGCCGGAAACCTATTAAGTACTGTATTATTTCGGGATAACCGTTTGATGGACGTACTGCCGCTCGCTGGCAAGTTTATTCTCAGAGCCGAAAGAGACAAAGGCCGGGATGTTCTTTTCGACAAAACCGATGAATCAGCAAAAGTAGTGATTAACAGAAGTGATGATTCATTTATTTTACAGGTTACAAATAACGCCTTAATGAATGAGAGGTTATGTCGCTTTATGAACCCGGTAATGAAAACATTATTGGGTGAACTTATCTATTCGGATGAAGGGACCTTTGTGGTATTTAACCATAACGCACCAGGCGTGGTTGATATTATAGGCTCACAAAGAGAGCTGGCGCTTCAAGCGCAGGATTGTTTAACCATCGAGCTGTCAAAAGAGGCCATGAAACTCACTCAATTCAGTAATGCAGCGATGCCAGAGGGTAGCGGTAATATCCGGCTCCAGTAAACTAATAACATTGTTGGGTAAACCAGAGTAGTAGAATGAATCCGATTGATTATGCGTTATACAGCGCTATGAACACAGTTGAATTAAGTCTGACTCTTAATAACGAAAGAAATTTCCGTCATGACAGCGAGCTTAGTAAACGTGTCATGACTAAAATGCGCCAGCTCAAGAAGAGCGGACGGATCAATAAACGCGTTTTTAAGTACTTTGTTGATAGTATCCAACCGGCAAATAAAGGCTTCAGTCAACGATGGGTTAATCGTTACGCACGATACATGGAAATTAACGCAATGGAGTCTCGCCTTTCAGGTAAAAGTGACTTTGAGCGCCTTGAAGCCCTGTTTAGCGCATTTTCTGATAAAGGTTTAGTCGTTCGCACTGGTATTAACGATAAAGAGGAATTCTCCGACGAGGAGGCCGAAGCGGTTGCTCAAGAAGGGTTCATTGGGATCACGCAAAGTCAGTTAGAGGCGTTTGATGGCGATGGCCAGCTAAGACAGCTGACGCAAATCAGTTGTCGATTGCCAGATAGAGACACTATCGTGTGGGTAATGAAAACCGCTCAGACATACGGCTTTTCATTGTACGAGCCGGAGACCTATGTACAACCCAAGAAGGTTGGTTTCATCGCTTTAATCAAGTAGGAGTGGTTACTATTGAGCGCAATTATCAGCACTTGTAACAGGTATCGATACCGGCTAGAGCGAGACATAAGCTTACCTGGTGGGTTAACTTATGCGTATTTTGGCATTAACCCGAGCACGGCCGATGCGTCTATTGACGACCAGACAGTAAGAAAGTGGCGCGGTTTTACAGAGCGTAATAATGGTCGGCGCTTTATCGTTGGTAACGTATTCGCTTTTCGCTCTACGGATGTGAGTAAACTAGCTTCTGTCGAAGACCCGGCAGGGCCGGATAATACACACCATGTTGAGCAAATTATTCATGAGGCGGATATTCTCGTTCCCTGCTGGGGAAGCCGAACCAAATTACCAAAAAGCTTACACAGTAAACTTGATACCTTTTTATCTGAGCTATTGGCATCAAATAAGCCTGTAAGATGTTTTGGTAAAACCGCATCGGGTGACCCAAAACATCCGCTGACACTTTCGTATGAGACAGGTTTGGTCGATTGGTAGTTAAAACTATTTTTAGCTACCGGTCACAGTAACCAGACGTTGAAGCTCATCGAGCTTTCTTTGGCACCGCTGGATATGGAATTCTGATACCTCCAGAGGTAATGCTTTTTTATAAAAGACTTGCCATTGAGAAAGCCTATGAGGCGCGATACCAAGAACCTGCTCTAGGGCATCAATTATATACAGGACATGAGCAAGATAATCACCAACTTCCCTGTTATTTTCATGTAAGACGGCATCGATAAAAAGCATTTCTTTTTCAATGATAGACTGCAAGACTGTTCTTCTGTCAGCGCATTCACTTAATGACAGTTTTTCTCCGGACAGTCGAAAGGCGGTATTATCAAAATTCACGATCTATTCAATTCCTTTTGAAAAAAAACTGGGTTTAATAGCTCAGTACCACGGTCCGATTTTCGAATCCTGGGACGTCGATTTCACCGACGGATGTCACTGTTACTTGAGTTTCATCTACTCCTTGCGCAATTAAATGACCTCTTACTGCGGCCGCTCGTTTCAGACCCAAGTCATAGTTAGCAGAAAAACTGCCAGTTTTACTGCTACTTCCCTGTACGTTAATACCAAGCCACGGTTTTGAGATCAGGTGTTGAATGTGTGGCTCAAGATACCGCTTAGCATCGTCTGACAGGGTGGCATTTCCCTCTTCGAAATGGATGACATGCTCAATGGTCGGAGTATCTACGGTTGGGCCATAATCAAAAGCATAGCTTCCTCTCGAAGACGTGGACTCTATATTATCTTGGCTACTGCAGCCGGCCAGCGTAAATACGAGAGCTGCACTAAAAACAGTCACTATTCGCATTATTTTCTCCTTGTCATAATATAGGTGTCATTCTAAAGCGTTTTCGACGTTAACGGCGTGCACAGACAACTAGAATTGTCAGTGTCTGCGAAAAAAGAGGGGTCTCATGCCTTGTTTGCGAATGCGGTACCATGCAAGTGCGGTGTATTTAGGGGATGGAGTACCACCAGGCAGAGCATTGGTTGAAGGGATGGCGGCGGTGGCCGTGACCGAGAGTGACTATACCTATGTGAAGTTTCAGGGGTTCACCTCAGATGACAGTCAGGGGCAACGGGTCAAGTTGGTCAACATCAATGCCTATACGACCGAGCCGTTTCGGGATCCGTGGTTAGAGTATGGCCACAATGCCAAAGTGTTAGGTGTATTGGTGCCTGGGCAGGGGGTCTATTGTTACTTGAAGGATATGACGCCGGTTGTTTGGTGTGACTGGCCAAGGCACAGCGATGGAAACTAATAAAAAACGACTGATTAACTGGGCGATGGATGAAAAGGGCGATTGGTGCCACGTCGACACAGCAGATAAATCGTCTCAGTACCGTTGTATTGCTTGCAATCGGCCGCTGATATTAAGACAGGGCGACGTTCGTATTTACCACTTTGCTCATGCGGTTGAATGTGACTGCTCTAAAGAGAGCGTGATCCACTCGATGGCCAAGTCGATTGTTGCACAAGCGAGAGAAGTGGCTTTGCCAAAAGCGTCGGGTGACGGTGCGGTGGAATACGATGGTTACCGCAAGCGATTTAACTACGAGGTACCCGAGCTGGCGTCGCCTTTTAGCATTGTCTCTGGCTCGACAGAGGAAAAAGTGTCTGTCCGCTGGATCTGTGATGCGCTGATTATGGGAGAATCAAATGTACGCGTTGCGTTTGAGGTCCGGTATACGAATCCAAAAAGCGGGGTCGATATTGAGCGTTTTCAGCAGCACCAGATGCCGGTCGTTGAGATTGACGTTCGAGGGGCTGAGTCTGACTGGTCGCTTGGAGAGTTGACGCATTGGGTGTTGTTTGAGGCGCCAAGACAATGGTTGATTTGCCCACCCCTTGTTGAATCTGAAACGCAAGCGAGACGCAAGGCATTAACGGCGCTCATAGAGCGAAGCTATGCCAATCCCAGGTCAGAGAAGAGAAGGAAATCGCGTATGCAGGCACAACGAGCGGTATTACCTCGTACTGAACTACCTCGTTTTGAGCTGGCCATCATGCATTATGTGAACGGTGAGCCAGCGAATATACGTATAGAGCCAATCACAGGCCACGCCACTGACGCTCAATTCGAGCGACCGGTGTTTCATCCGGAGCTTGTGACGGTCAAGAAAAAAGACATTGACGGCAAGTATGGCTGGAGTGGTTTGATCGAGATAGAAAGCAGTAAGGGTGGGGTAAAGACGTACCCGTTTTACTATGTTGAAAAGCGAAAAGGGTTTGAGTCTATCGAGCTGCCGGAAGAGCCATACGCGGTGGTATTTGACGATGAATCGAAACGCCAAAAGCAGTACCTCATTCGTTTTCAGAATATCGAGCACTGGGTAGATAAGCTAAGCAACCTGAAAACTCGATAACAGGCGTCCTGCCAGACAGTGTTTTCAAAAGAAAAGAGAGATATTGAACTCAGCATACCTCTTGAGTCTTTTAGATAGTGATAACCTCCAGCCCCTTTGGGGCTTCCGGTTATTATCGTCCCCCTCGACCCTCGTTTACCCGGATAAATAAATCCGAAAAAAATCCTAAAAACAAGTCAAACAAAACGGTTTTAAGCGGGACGAGGCGAAGTAGGGTAGCGACGCACTCAAAGATAGAGCGCAGGAGCCACTATATCTTGTGTCTATAATAGGTATGCTGAGTCTATATGTGCTACAGTTGTTTAGTAAGTAAACAAATGTAGGAGTTGTCGTATGACCGATACCACTCGCGGTGAAAACATCACCAGGACACATATCTCTGATTTTAAGTTGCGGTTGAAGCTTATTGACGATCGGCTGACTCAGTTAAACCGGCTCATTAATGAGTCCACTTTAGTCTTTGCTGAGCTTTACGAACTGCCAACCGTGACGAAAGATGACGAAAAAGCACGTTTGCTGGCGCAGCGTAAATTCCTCGATGGTCGTGCCGACGAATACGTGGAGCCCGCCTTCAATGTCACCGTCACCAGCGGCGAGGACGCGCTGTCCAAAACATTGCGGCACTATGGCCGTTATCGCGCGCCTTTTGATGACAGTACGCGATACTCTAAACGGATGCCGGGCGCTGTCTTTATTACCTCGAACGACGCTGCAGACATTGTTGAAGAAGTAACAGCGATTAATGAGTTAAAAACAGAATTGGAGACTGTCGCTAAAGGCTTAGCCGGTCACGTCGACGAGCGCTGGGAAATCATTCATAACGAAATCCCCGGGTTTGTGTCAGCGGCCGCTTACCGAACCATTCCGGTCGTTAGCCAGCCGTCATCGTTTGAGTCGTTGTACAGCGTACGCTTTCGATACGACCACCGGACACGCAATCAGACGTATTCACGACAACAGCTGCTCGATAAGCTCGACGCGTCACTTCGATACACAGACGCAGCGTTGGGTATGCAGTTAACGATCCAGGAGGAAATAAAACGGATTAGCCACTTTGAGCCGAACACAAAGTTCATTCAGCGACGGAATATGCCGGCAGTACCGATTTGTAAGGTAAGAGGGGAGAGCGGCCAGGACGATAATTCTGAGCTTTTGAAGTTTGTCGCCCATTCGCCCATTTTATTTGTGAATTTCGAAAAGCCAACCCGATATAGTCAGTTAACTGACTATCCGGGTCGTATTTTAACGTCCAGCGACGAAACCGTTATCCGACGGCTTCACCTCTATAAAAAAGACGCCTAAGTTGTTTTTATGCCGAACCAGTCGTCCCAGCCAAGCCATTTTTCATCGTAATATTCTGATGGATTTGAGGGTAGGTTTTTGGGGCGATGACCTCGACGTGACAACATACGCCAGTCTTTCGCTTTAGACATATCGTACTGAGACGCCAATTCGCGAGCTTTTTCCCGAGCTTCCTCAAACGATAAAAAGCGATCCTTTACTGGCGCTAAGAAGTCAGCCCAGCCTTTCCAGTCAGTGTAGTACTTATCCGGTTGCGTTGGGCAGCGGCCGGGAAGTCGACCTTCTCTTACGGCTTTCATCCATTGACGATGGGATGTGATGTCCAATTCACGCACAATCAGTTTCATCCCTTCGTAATCAGGCACATCAAGCTGGGAAACTTCTTTCCCGCTATCAATGTACTCACGCCCTCTGCGAATGAAGTCATCAAAACCATCAACGTCGTAATGGACCAATGGATTTGCCGGAACATCAGCGGGTCTCTCAACGCCTTCATACTCGCCCTTCGACAACAGTATGAAGTCTTTGCTTGTGCGGACTCCCATCTGTATCAGCTTCGCTGCGGCCTGCTCGACCGGCAGCTTGGGTACTGAGTTTGTGACTTGAGCTGGCATGATTTATTTCCTTTAAAAAACCTAAATCTACTCTATATGAGTCGAGAGTTTCTTTCAAAAAGAATAGTAGCGCGTCTTTTTGAACAAAAATATTAGGCCAAAACGCATAATTGAGTGTTCTCTCATCATACATTTTTACGACAAAAAATGATAAATCTTTATTTTTTTTTGCATTGATGTACTCAATACGCAACAAACTCGTCCCTAGATTTAACGTCCGAATTAAACATCGTTTAAATTGCGCAACTGATTGATTAAAGTCTTCAGTTTCTACTTCAATATGCATGGACAACAGCACCTATGTCGCTCTTATTAAAGATGTGTGCATTATCTCAGCAAATAATACGTTTTCAGTCTTCGGACAAGTGAAATTCACTGTGTCTAACGCAAACGCTTAGAGTTTATACACGATAGACTTACTTCATCGTTCATTTTAGAGGTGTTCAATGAAGTACCACTTTCTATCGAAGCATCCGGTCTACCAAGCGCTATTCCTATTTGTCGCATTAGGGACCTTATTTGATGCGTTAATGTTTCTTTCACATCTTGTGTTATATGGTGCGTTCAGCCCATGGGAGTTCCATTTATTCCCGGTTGCGGCCATTCTTATGACGGGACTAAGCGCGGACATTAGCGATGAAGCAGTGACTTATAACTTCTTCGGATTAAAAGTGAAACAATCACATTGGAAGCAAGTTCAGTGGTTTCCTGAGGGTAAGAAGTTTTTACGGGCCGTTGCGACGCCTATCGGCCAGAGAAAAGCCGTCTTACTGCCGCTGTTAATGAAAAACAAGGAGACCCTGTGACTACCTTCCACCACCAACAAATTGTGTGTCTTCAAACAGAGCGGCCGGTAGCGAGTGAACTTCTACTCCGTCAATATGGTGATTTGAGTTTAAGTGATATGCTCCAAACTCCAAAATTATTTGAAAGTCATATTGCCGACTTGGTGGCCGAGAAGATTAGGGTCTCCCGAATGCTTTGGGATGGCCAACCAAGTGCGGCTGTATTTTTAAACTTTACACCCAACCAAATTACGCACCCAAAATTTAATTCGCTTGTAAACGCTCTCGCTGAACACATACAACCAGGTCGTTACATCGTCATGGAAGTCACTGAAAACGAAAGATCCGAGCACTGGGAGTTAATGCTTGAGAACCTAATCTTGGCGAAGGATAAAGGTCTTCGGGTCGCAATTGATGATTTCGGAAAAGGGTATTCCAATTTTAATAGTTTGATCCGGCTGAGTCCGGATATCGTCAAACTCGATGTGAGTGTTATCCAACAAGCGGCCTCGATAGAATCAACCTGCAATGCGTTTTATCGCATCGTAGAATTCATTCAAAGTATTGGTAGCAAAGTGGTGGTTGAGGGGATTGAAACTGAAAAGTCAAAAATGATTGCAAAGCGCTCTCGGGCAGAGTTTGGGCAAGGCTATTTCTTTCATAAACCTTGCCCGATCGTGGATACCGTTAAAGCCCTATAGCAAAGTTGTCGTAAACAAGTTCCGGCGTTTCCACCATATCTGTGTACGACAGCTCTGCATCACCCCAAAGTGTGGAGTACTCGTTGAACTTAAACACGTCGTGACCACTTCTGCGCTTAAGGAACCCTGTTGTAACGAACGTATAGGGTAAGGTCATATCTTCGGCAAAGGGAGTATCTTCATACCACGGGTGCAGAGTACAACCTGTCATATAAATACTAAAACGGCGGTTTCTTTCCCTGTTTATTCGAACAGAGCAATGCTTGCCAAATTCGCTCAAGTCCACTGCGCGGTCTAGTGAAAACAGGTTCGTTCTATAAAGCACTGCACGTTCATCAAAGTCATAGAGTTCAAAAGTGACGTTATCGTAAAGCGGTTGAACAACTTTACGTAACACCGTTGACCGGAAGTGTTTTTCCATTGCCTCTTTGGCGGCCAGTGAGGCTTCATAAGAGTCACGTCGATAAATAACACTGGACACTAACCGAATATCATCCATACCTTGCTCAAAGTCGGCGGTTACCGCTGAATCGGCACGAATGGCCTTATCAAGGTCCTGGTACACACGTTTTAAGCGCTTTTGAAGCTCAAGATTGCCTTGCACCCCTTTAATCATTTCAAGCGACACCGATTGGTTTACCGAGGCTTTAGCAACAAGCGTGTACTCATTGTTATCTCGGTCCCATTCTTCACGAATCGTCTCAAGTTCAATAGCGCCAGCAGTAAGCGCCGTTATTTCAGATTTAAACTGACCGCTCGAGTCCATGCTTTCGACACCTGATACCAGAGCAGGGTAGTCCAGCGCCGCCTGCCAAATCGCTTTTTTCCGCGCAGCATCCTTAACAACAGAGTCAGCCTTGTCATTAATAGCAACACTGACATCGACCGTCTTCCCATAGCTCACCGAAGAAAATGCAGCGGCCAGCACAAGAATTATTAATAGAGCTTTTTTCATAAAAGTTACCTTTTTACTAACGTCACGCGCATTAGAGCACACTTTTTTATTGGCGCAACTAGGCAGCAAACGGGATAAAAATTACCCCCTAATTCAAGAGTGAAGAGGGGGTAAGTTAGAGCCGACATGCGCAACCATCATTTACCGTGTTCGTCTATTATCCATCCAAACATTTTTTGCTGCTTCATATTCATCAGCACCGGTAAAGTCGTCGAAGTCTTCTGTGTCACCCCAGAAAGTTTTCATTTCACCACTGGTGTTGATCTGAAACATTTCCTTAGTTGTATCATTTTGATAGTAAAAGCCATACGGTGAGGCTGCATCCCCACGGAAACCTACGAGTTCAAGAGTCTCTGAGCCGTGCTCTATTTCTTTAGGTAGGAAGTCAGCGCCTCCATATAATTCAGCAGTCTGAGAATCATCAAGTTGCTCTACATTGTTCCCAAAACTTTCGTCAAATTCTGCCTTTGCCTCCTTATAAGTCTCTTTCCCATCCGCTATTCTTTGATTTAATTGAGTATGTTGATCTTGAAAACGCCCTTGTACTTCGCTGTTACTCATCGCGCCATCTTGGAATTGACTAAGATCCGAACGTGAAGTGTCCACAGTATTGCTGGCATTAATATCGTCTCGTCCACGGCCTTCTACTCCATCGGAGTTCGGGTCAATATACTCGCCACGATTTTCTAGCTGTTGATCAACTCCGATTCCAGAAATAACGTCACCTAAGCTGGAGCTCAATTCTCTATAACCTTGAAGGGTTTCGCTCTGCTCGCCTACTGTGCTATTGGCAGCGCCATAATCAACGATAGTGTCGGATATACCTTTCATCATAGCTAAGTCCTGAACCTGCTCAGTGGTATTATCCCGCCCTCCTTCGGTAGAGGTTTGCTGTTGCAGGTCTTGCATGAACAAATCCATGACTTTAAACGCATCCGTCGACTGAGTTTGTTGGTTAAATGCCTGATCCTTATAATTTGTCAGAATGTCATCAGCGTTATCGATGCCAAAACCTTCACTCAATCTTGCTTGCTGCTGATCTGTTAAATTATTATAAAAGTCTTCAAACATTCCATACTCGCCGTTAACCAACGCTCCAACACCCGCTTTATTGAGACTTAAATTATTGTTCAATGCATCATTGGAGCTGAACTTCTTATCGAGCGACTCTTGTTCAGAGACGGAGTTCATATAATTGCGCTGCTCTTGTTCAACCGCCTGCCAGCTATCACCCCATCTACCTTGGTCGGCAGTGCTTTCACTAACAGTGTAGCCTTCACCTGTACTAAACTTCTCACTAAAGTTGAAGTCATTTCCTATTTTATGTGCCCAATTAAGCGCATCTTGTTGGGTGAAAGTTTTCTTTTCTGTATCACTATCTTTCTCAGTATAACCAAGCTGCTTTGCGCTCTCTTCTGTATCTGTACTCTCCTGCTTCCATGAACCACCAATAAGATTCAGTGCGCTTCCCGCCGCGGAGAGCCCTAAATTTGCACCACCACTCCAGCCACCTGTGGAGCTATCCGACTCTTTATCTGTTGAGGTGTAACTCTGCATAGTCTCATAGGCAGCAACTGCAGCCTCTTCATCACTTAAAGTGGTATTCCTAGATATCATATCAGCAAGTTGCACTGTTTGAGCTGCCATATAGTCATCATTTGAGCTGATATTCCACTGACCATTCTCCCCTTGAACTTCTGATCGCATTTGCTCGACCAGGTTAGTCGCAGACTCCATATACGATTTCGAGTAGCTTTCTGTTGTTTGCGCTGTAACGGCTTCAGTGCTACTAAAAGCGCCTGAAAATGAGTTGCCTACTGAGCCTGAGCCATACCACCCATTATCTACGGCGTTCGTACCACGAGCGACAGAGCTATCGCGTAAGTTCGACTGCAAGTTTTCATTGGCCATGTTCATAGAGCCATTATTCCATGGAGAGGCAACAGAAGGGGCCATATTGTCTGCTTTAACAGAGCCTTTGCCGGATGGATCCATTTCTCGCATAACACCCATGAGGCTATGTACGCCCCCATACAAAAGAAACATAGCTAAAAGTGGTATAGCAGATGTCATATTAGAGGCGACACCGAGCAACGATTCGACCTCTGTTATGGTCCCGCTGAAATTGGCTACCGTAAAGGGGTTATCCGTTACTGCAATGACATCAAATGCCTTTTCAGCAGCTAAGTACGTGTACAAATCAACGAAAACCTTAATAAAGCCCCACAGGTTTACGAAAAGCAATAGATACATGTATTTGGACAGCATGCCCCAGCCAATACCACCCATTACAGCCAATATCATCATTATGGGGGCAATATAAAACGCAAACATTTCAAACATGCTTGTTAGGGGTAGCACGTACTCAAGGAACATAGCCCGTTCGGCTGCCGACTTATAGGCGCGATTGGTCGTAGCCTCTGATAGCATCTTGCTTATCCAGGGGCTTTTATATCCGCTTTCCTGCAAGCCTTCACCGAGGTGCCATAAAACAAAGCGATTCACCATCAAGTCATACGGGTTAGCTATTGGCCCAGCGCCACCGGTCAACAGTTGCTGGCCAGTTAATAACGAGTTCTCCGTAACACCGATACGCTCATAAGAGTCCGCCAGTGAATCCCTCACATTGTTATTGGCATAAGTCGTAATATTTGTGTGAGCCGTTTGGCAATTTGTGAAACTTCCTTCCGGAGTTGAGGGGTCTAAATAAAGCATCGTTGCATAGTGGCTCGTATTGACGCGAATTGCCGGCAACAAATCGTCGAGCGGTCTACTTTGTATTTTTTGGATACTTTCACCGGCTTGAGACGGGCTATTTTCCTGCTCCATAAGGTAACAGTCACGGATATAATTCCGAAGACTCCGAGAAAAGTCGATGTCGCTGCTCGAATTACCGTTTGAAGCACTATAAGGTAAAGATGCGTTATGTAACTTTACCAGCGCCCCTAGAGGGTCTACGTCGTCACCCGCAGCAAACCCAACCGGAGAAAATGAATCCTGCATAAGCTCTCGCAATCCACCAAGCAGGTTGGATGTAGCCCATGCCGGTACCGCAGCTAATAAGGGTATGTCATTCACTGTTCGTACCGCTAAAGGGTCATGGTACGACTGCAACGTGACATCAAAACGAGGGCTTACTGGCCCCACAAAGATTATCCAGGCCACAAGACCATACAAAAACTCTTTAAAAGGGTAGGGGCTTTTTTCAGGATCGATAAAATACTTTATCGAAGAAAATAGCAGCATGATAACGAGCACCACACCGGTAGCCTGGTGGAAGGAAGCCTCGTTAGGCCCCATGAATAGTCGGGCAACGCCATGCATAACTTCTGTAGCGAAGTTAAGGTCACCCATGATTAAAACTTCAAGGTTCATGGCTCCCTCCTAACTACTTTTCTTTTTATTTAGCGTATTGGCCGCGAGAAACACCTGAATACTTTTAGCTTGCTCGTTTATATCCTTCTGCAGCTCATTGTGTGCCTCTTTCAGCGCCTTGCGAAATTCCCTCGCATCTTCTTTGAATGCCCCTTTTAAGCTAATTCCTTCTTGAGGGTTACGTTGAGCGCTTGATAGCCGGGATAAAATCAACTCAAATCCATATCCCATCTGATTAATTGCGCTGGCAGTAATCTTATCAGCCAGCCAACGAGCCATAGTGGCATGGTCAATATTGTTTTTGTTAGCCATGTCCAAATATGAGCTAAATTGAACCTTAGACAGTCTTTGTAGTTTTCTCACTTCATCTGACTGTTCGGTGCTATTAGCTATCTCATCAAAGCCTGTTTTGACTATCTCGCGATAGAATTGCCTTACACTCTTTTCTAAAGTTCTGTCTTCTGTACCAACGTTAATGCAGTCAGCGTCATTACATGTGATCAGCTCGTATTCCAGATCGGGAGACTGGCTGATAAAAAAGTCTTTCGGGTTCAGTCCTCTATTAATTGGTTTTACTTTCGTCATTTGTTCCGCTGTATCATAGTAGCTAATTGTCCCCCCCATAAGGGTGAGCAGCATATTGGTTAGTGACTCGGTATTAGTTGACCCCCCAAAGTCCATAAAGCCAAAGTCACCAAGGGAAATGCCTGACAACTCACCAATTTTATCTACGGTCGAGTTCGCCTTCGCATTTTTAACCTTGTTTGTATCCGAGCCATCATCTTCATCACTAGATAAAACCCACTCGCTAAGGTCATTAAGATACCCATCTGCGGTATCATCAACACCTGCAAGTAGACCTGTAGATTCGCCTGCTGTGCTTGCTGCATCACTCGCGTCCTCTTGCTCTGATTCGAGTGATTTCAAAAATTGATTGGTGTTTTGACAGGAATTTCTGGCAAATTTGTTGGCCGCTTGGATCCACGATTGAATCTTGCTCATCGTTTTTGAACAACTACTACAAATTGATTCGATGGCCATGTCGAAAAAATATACAGCAGCTCCCTGGGCCACGCCACGCGCGACCTGCACGATTTCGTCAGATGACATAAAGCCAAATGAGCCAGCATACATATCCACCCCTCCACAAGAGGCTTTTATCGAGGGGCTTTGTAAACTGGCTACTGAAACTCTAGGTTGGTTAAACCTTGCAGTGAATTCACCGCCAGAATACACTGTTCCGCCGCGGGTATTAATTTCACCTCCTGAGCCACTTGAATAGGAGTCAAACAACTCATCAAGCCTTAAATCGCTAGCTTGAGCTCCGGAAAAACCTAAACCTAAGGCAAGAATAAAGGTTAGTGTCTTGAATTTCATTATTCATTTCCCTCGCGGTTAATTGGTGTTGCTGACTGCGCCATCGAGCCCATCAATTTCTGTCGTAAAACTTCCGCCAAATAACCCGGGTCGTTTTCTAGCTTGTTTTTATCAGCGAGCATTACTCCATCTTCGTCGGATAGCACATTAATCTCTCGAACCTCTTGAGTGCTTTCATACTCATCATCGGTAATGATGTTCTGCATTCGAGCGGCAAGAAGAATACGATCTTGGAGTTGCGGCAAAGCAATCAAACCTTCGCCCAGTGTTGTAAAACCTTCACCACCATCTTGCGCCAGCAGAATGGTTGGTGTTGCCCTAACGTTAAATTTCCGAGCGACACCTGAATGATCGATGACATTGGTGAATTCTTCGGTTCCAGGTAGACGACGACCATCCATAGATATCGCTAATATATCTATGTTAAAGCGAATACTTAGCTCCTGAAGGACAGGGACTTGCTTGGCGCAATAGGGACAGGTACTGCTGTAAAAAAACCAAATATGCGAGTTACTGTTTATTTTGCTGAGTGCACTCTTAATGTTTTGTTTTTGACTGTCTTTGAATGCGTTCAGAGAAAACGCGGCATAAGGTCGACGTTTACTTTCATCAAGGGCGGTTTCAAACTGCATAAATTCCATACTTTTATTTGCATAACGAGAGGACAAATCAAGCATGTAGCGCTGAGCGAATTGATGACGGGCTATATTTTCCCGGCTCGGATTATTGATAGCGGCCTCACGAAGCTTCGGAAGGTTTTCACGGAGCCACTTCACATCAATTCTGACTTTCTCTTGGCCAGTTTTTTCTGGATTCGCAGTTGGGGTTACTTCATCTTTTGGTTTTTCCTCTTTTGGCTCCTCCTGTTGCTCAAACCAGAACCAGCCACGCTGGCGCTCCTCGTAATAATCATCACGATCTTGCCCAACGGCTTGTAAGCTAACAGTTACCAAAAAAGCAAAGCATACTGCCCGACGCATAAAAATGCTCCCATTAATACTAATGAGAGCATTCTACCGAGTGAGATTGAGTTTTTATTTCGCAGACAGGGGGAATTTAGCCTGTCAAAGAATTAATTGAGTAAAATAGGTTTGGGTATCCAGCACTCCTGGACTTTGAATACTTCACTGGTACCTGATTTACTATCAAACCACGTATAGAATGACGGTGAGGTATTCTCTGTTACATACTGATAACCATTAACCGCTTTATATGCTTCATGCACATCGAGCTCCCGTAGAAGACTTTGCCGTTCAACATTGCTCAGTCCATATTCCTCCCGCGCAAATTTATTAATCCAGGACCTGAAATTTCCGCGCGCTTTGAACTGGTCTTTGTATGTATATGAGCGCGTTGCGTCTAATTCATTACATTGCAAGAAATACAAACGCTCTGCCTGTGATTTATACATTGGTGTCACGTTCTCGAAAGCAGGCACGCTTGACAAGATAAAGTACAAGCGATCGCTTGTTTCATTAAAGGCGATGACCTTTTCGAACCTAAAAATAGCTCCTGCTTTTAACGAATTAATCGCATCCTTCTTATTCCAGCTCTTCGAGGCGCCAGCAAGAATCAAAGGCGATAACAGGTTTTGTAACTCTTCGCAGGACACAATATTACCTCTAGCGTAATCACTCGCAAACTCTGGATTATGCATTGTGTACGCTAGTTTGATGGCTGCACGGTAGTAATACTCCATTTGAACTTCACGCAGCGTATAAGGATTCCCCTTCAATTGGTGAGTAGGAGCCTGCCCCTTAAATATGTTGTTGATCATTTCACGCATCACTTCACGCAAAGAGCCGTTTCCTTTCTTCGGCGTAATTAAAAAAGGAAGAGCTTCTTTAACCGATCTTTTTAGAAGTTTTGTCGGAAGGCACGCCCCTTGTCTACCCAGCTGAACTCTAAACTCAAAGTTCACATCTGGAATAGTATCGTACAGTGCTTTCAAGGAGCTTTTTATTTGTGCTTCAACTTGAGGCTCATACCAGGCATTTAAGTTGGTTTTATAGTCTCTGGCCATGATGCTTTTTTTGGGGGGAATTAAATCATTACTGGAGAGTCCAGTTTGTTTTTCAAACCAATCATAGGCAAGCGCTTCGCGTTGCTTTCCGATTGTCTCTTTGTCTTCTGGTTGGTTTTCGGGTGTTGCTGAGCAACCGGATAAAAGTACGGCGCCCAAAATAAGCGGGGTAAATAGACTTTTCAATTTCATATCTCACTCCTAAAACAACGCTAATATGCGGGAGTGAAATCAAGGCGGCAAAACAAGATTATGATTTCACGGCGCAACTGTCAAGAGGTGATTAAAGTTTTATTGTTACGCCGTGATATCGTTATCAAGAGTTTGCTGTTTTCAGAGTCTCTTCGGCAGGATTGTTATCTTCAGAAGGTGCATTCAAACTCGCCAGCTTTTTTGCTTTCGAAGCTTCTTTTTCAACTATCTTGCAGGAGCCGCAAAGCTTGGCCTGGTCTTGGAAGTGAGTAATAAACGACTTACGACACTTCGAGCAATGTGGCTTAACAATTAGGTCGCCTGAGCGAATTTTAGGATTAAAGTAGTAAATTCGGGTAGGGGAAATCTCATCTTTCGGATAGAGCGCTTTATACACATTATAAACTTCCAACAACTCAAACTCGTTCAAGTTGCGATCGATGACTGCCTTCGAATACATTCTAGTCAATAAAGTGTAGAGCCTATCAGCAACTAATCGTCCTTCTGGGCGTCTTGCCCAACTGGATGATTCTTTATGTCCAAACTTACACTTGGCGTGACAGTTCGTTACTGACTCTTTATGTAGTGGATTTGGAAAACTCGCAAGTATCTTCTTATGCAGCCCAAGGGAAGCAAGTTTAGAGTGAACCTGAAGTCGTCGTATGAGTCTAAGTTGACTTTCGAAAGCGTTCATAAGAACCCCGCTTACCGTACGTAACCACCAGCTAAATGCGAGGTTTCGCTATTTTTAGCTGCCTCAACAAAGCTGCTCAATGAACGATCTCTGATAGCCAGGGTGAAGAACGAGTGATTAATCTCGTCTTCATGTGCAAGATTCGCTACTTCGGATACTGACAACTCCATGAGAGCTCTGGCTTGATCATCACTAATATTGCACGCGCGAGCTGCCGCAGGATTTATGTCTAAAATCTGCCGTGTGACAAGTAGCATTTGAAAGCTGCTCTTTCGTAATTCACCTATTAGGTCAGCTAGTTGATCACCATTCAGCTGTTCGAATTCTGACATTGTAACCTCGCCTTATGAATTTCGTTGTCAATCTGCGATATTGAATTTCGAACAAATTGTAGACACAAACAAAGTGTGATTCAAGTTTTATATTTTATTTGGTGGAGCACCCAGTGAATAGGGTGCTGTATATCATGAAATATAGTCGGATAAAGCATCACCCACATTTACAAATGAAGGCTCCTCTTCATCGCTATTTTCTTTGACGGTTGGTTGGGTTTTTGGGTGGATCGCTGATTGATGCTCTTGAGCTGGTGTCGGCTCAACTGTTACTGGCTGGTTACCTAGCTGCTTTATATGCTCCTCAAACCGAAGCCCGTTCGCTGCCAACATCAATAGCTCATACTTTTGCTCTGTCGTACTACGATCAGACAAGTGCCGATACAACTCCGACACCTCAGGTATAGTCAGACGTAACTGAATTCTTCTACTCATCATCTATGCCTATTTTGTCGCTTGTAACGCCCCGTAATACAAACCTTCAGCGACGGCCGTTATCGGGTTATCCAATACAACAAACTTGTGGCGAGGATATGCCTCTTTAATAGCGCCAAGGTAATGTGAAATAGGTCCGCCTAATCCAATAAACAGATCAATATCAGCACCATCACCAATGACATTTCGTAACTCTGTCGCTGCAGCGCGTGGGGCATGCTCTAATTGCTTTGTCACGTCAAAAGTCACGTCCGTGTCTTCACCTGACAGTGTTTTACCAGTGCATTTTGGGAATGGGTATTTCTCACCATGCACCTTAATTTCCCCGGGCGTTTTCCAAAGTGCGGCATCAATAATATCGATTGGGAACTGAGTTAATGAGAATGCTTCAGATAGTTCTTTTTGTATGTCCTTTAATATGACACTCACACCTTGATTGACGGCTCCTGATCGAGTGCTATCAATCCGAAGTCCTTTAGCAAGCGCGAAGTCAAAAGTGAAATACCCTGGATCGATGGACACAGTGGTTTGCTCTTTAAATGAGTTTTCATACGCATCTTGGCCCAACGAGTTGACGTAGGTTAATAGCCCAGCAACGGGTTGTGGGAACACAATCGCGTTTTTTACCTTAATGACTCTGCCGCATGGGTATTTGTGCTCACCAATTGCAAGCTCTTTAGCTTCATCGCGTCGCTGCCAGTGGTTGGCCGGGAGGCCTAAAGCCAACACATCAATTTCATCTGAGTGGATCATGTATAGGCTACCGAGCATTAAAGCTTTGTACTGCGTTGAGTTTACATAATTGTCGTTTAGCACTCGCATATCACCGGCGCTATTAACAGTTGCATCTTCACCAACTTCATAGTGAATACCATCAACATCGACTGTCACCGTTTTCTTCGTGCCGGAGAAGGCGGCGCCAAAGTCATCCAAGCCAGTCACCTTCTTATTAACGACACTTGGGAAAGTCCGAATGATAGGGCGCCCATGCTTTGTATCAACGACAACGCTGTTCGTCCCAAACCCCAGTTCAATAGCTCTCACTACTTTGCTCATTATATCGACCTCTCTTGATTAAAATTGCAGGAATGACTCAATATGAGCCAAATGGCTCGCAGTGAGTCAGCCTTACTAACTTCATGTTGTCGACCCTTCAAATGCAGCTCCGAAGTGTCTCAATATGAGTCAGTTGACTCACAGTGAGTCAATCCCTCAGTTGCAACCAACGATACCCCAGTTTTCCCATTAAAAATTCTCGCAGAGAGGGGAAATTCCACCTGTCAGAGACCGCAACTCCCTACACTTTTGCAGGACAATAGGCCTACAGAGAAGAGTGATATGTCGTGTGATAACGACTCACGATTCAAGGTTTATCCGATAGTTATCGGATAAACGATGTATCAGAGTGGGTTTTGTCAGGTGCTGAAGTCGTCATTGGCAAGCCAAACACTCCAAGCTGCCGAAAAAACAGGCGGATACATAAGGTCGTAGATAATTATCGGATAGTTACTGCATTGCAGCGGTGATGCATAAATTATCCGATATATATATCGGCGGAACGTTGTTTTTAGGGGTGGTCTCGTTGGTTCCGCCCCCTTATCGGCGGATACATGTTTCCTCCGATAGGTAGGTATATATCCGAAAAGGATGATTATGAGTAACTTATTGAAAAGCGCCCAACGCCGACTGAGTGACGTTCGGCAAATGAAAACAGAGCTCATTAAAGATGCTAACGCTGTGGTGAGCACCCATTGGGATTTTATTAAGTTCCATAACGCTCGAATTCGCAAGCAGTTAAATCGTGGCGATAAAGCAGAAAAGCCGGGGGCGGTTGCGCCGTACTTGAAAAAAGGGAAAACCTTCGATGAAAAGGTTTACATCTACTGGTGTAGCTGGAGGTTCAACCCTAAAGCAAAAGGTAATGAGCGCTCCATTCAATCCACACTGACACCCTACGCTCGTGGGTATACATCAAAGTTCTTCATAAAACACTGTGAGCCTTGGTTGGCGTCTCAGGCCACGGAAGCTGAGGCTATCTTAAAGCCTATCCGTGATGAACTGGATGCGCTTCAGAACTACTTAACCTCACTCAAACGAATCATACGACAAATCGAAAACCAGACGGAGAAAGATAATGGCTGAACAAAAACGTAACCGTAATCAGCGAGATACAAATCACCCGCAGGTTGTTAAGACGTTAAACGCTGGCAAGTGGAAAACACTTGAGGCAACGATGGAGTATAAGAGCGACTTAACGAATGCGTTCTTAACTCAGAATCATCGTCGAATCATTCAGATGTTTGAGCGACTTGCAATGATTCTGAGGTTAGCCAAAGAAGATGTCGTTGCTTATCGGAAAATCATGGACTGGCACAACAATGTCAACCTTGCCATCGCCAATGAGCAGCTGGAAACGATTGAAGAGCAGTTGGTTCATAGCGCCCCGAAAGGTAACAGTGGTGTATCTATCAACATCCCTGATTCATACAAAATCACTTTTGAAGTGAGCCACCCGATCACCAACGGGATCCTAAATACCATCAAAAGCATTGACGCTCAGGCAGCGAATGCTGAGCAGGCGTTCTTCGAAAATAAGATTGATGACCCGCAGTTAGAAAGTGCTCGTCGTCAGGCTATGAAGGTTATGAACGGGATTCTGGATCGCATTGGAAAGGTGACTTCTCCGGGTAAGCGTGAGGGTGGAAATTTCAGCACCTCTCACTATGTAAAACTACTGAAAGAGCCGAACTTTGACTTGCTTGAGCTCACCGATATGCCGCTTGAGATTCGTAAGAGCCTTGGTCTTATCGAAGAAGATAAGCAGCCGGAAGAAAGTGTTGCTAAGAAAGAAAAGGCGCCGAGTAAGCCTAAGTCGTCCTCGACTAAATCGAAAGCTAAAACCAGTACAAAGGCTGAAGCTGAAGGCGCTTAATCTATGTGGGATAAAATTACGCGCTTTTTCAAACCCTCAAAGGCAGTTCATCAGCCGTTCTTTCGTTACGAGAAAACGGTTGAGCAGCTGCCAGGGTATGTGGACATTTTTGGTAACGAAGTGCCCGATGCGGACAAGCAATTCTATCCACCTAAATTGCACGGTATCAGTGTCTTTTCTGTCGAGTCGATTGCAAAGCGGTACGCCGAAGCGCTCGATAAGCTGGCTGACGATGTAAAAATAGGCTCGCATCGCATTGATGAAAGCGGCACACCTTTGTTTGAAGCACGTTACCTTACGGTGATCATGCGTTTCATTGAGTACGTGCATATGTTGCCGGCCTCGGAGAATCAGCATCACAGTCAAGCAGGCGGAATGTTGCGGCACAGTCTTGAGACAGCTCACACTGCAATGCTGGAAGCTGACGAGCATAGACCACCTACAACCAGATACATAGACGATGACGAACGCCGTCGGCCACGTTACATCTACGCAGCATGGATAGCAGGCCTGTTACACGACACGGGAAAGCTGTTTAGCGACATGCAGGTAACAGCGTTATCCATTTATGACGACAAAACGAAAACCGAAGCGCCAGCCAAAAACGTCTACAAAGATGCCCCTGTTTGGCAGCCGCACGTCGAGTCGTTAGTCGCGTGGGCAAAGCGGCACCAGGTTCTTCGGTATAGCGTGGAATACAAAAAGAACCGGAAGTACAAAGAGCATGACCAGAACAGTGCAATTCTTCTGCCGAAGCTTCTGCAGGGAGAGGGGTTAAATTACATTCTTGAGTCGCCTGATGATTTATACGCACACCTCAATAACACGCTATCGGGTTACATGGACTCAAATGACTATCTCGCTCGAATGGTGCGTAACGCAGATGCTTACTCAACAGGCAAGGATGTACTTAAGATAAGCGAGTCAGTCTTTGGTGAGCGTGCTAAATCATTGGTAATGCTTATTTCCGAGCAAATGCGAACAGCTCGTGCGGACTGGACGTTTAACAGAACGCACGGACATGCATGGGTTATTGGTGGAGAAGTATTCCTTAGATGGTCCAACGCATTCAACTCGATTACTGCTACAGCCAACGCTAATAACATTGACCGACTGCCGCAAAAGGCGAGGCGCTTGCTTTCAATGATGGAAGACAATCGAATTGTCGAACCTTACATGCCTGAAAGCAGAAGCATCATGTTTGCCGCAGGGGAATACACCGCCGATGATGTAAAGCGTATCCTAAACAACGAGCTGAGCGTCCACTGGGAAGAGTTAATTAAGCTTACTTGGTCAGGTCATTTGTTCGGTGGTGACCCGTTACCGTCAAATGGTAGTGGGCTCATAATGATCCCAAAAGAAAACAACGAGCATGAATTCCTTCACGCATATTCAAACGGTTCAATTGTTCCACTGGAAATTGAACTGCCCGAGCAAAATGAATCTTCACAGGCAGATGAAAGCGACGGAGCCGAATCAAAAAGCACTACAGTTGAGTTAGAGTCACCAAGCGACAATGACACTAAGAAAACTTCCGATAAAGAGTCATCGAAATCAGTCAGCGATGACAAAGACGCCACACAGTCGTCCAGTGACAACAAATCAGACTCAAAGCGCCAGCAGGACACTGACGTTAAACCAAAGAAAAAGAAATCTAACGCGAGTGTAGGGCTGACGTTTATTAATGATTCAAATTCAGATGATGACAATGAAGCGTCAACGTCAGAGAGCGACATTCAGTTGGACGGGCAGACTGATGCTGAATCAGTGAACAAACCTGAAGCAGATGAAAACCACGGCACCGACTCAACATCACAGGCTGACTCTGAGTCAGAGAGCGAAGTCCCGGATACACTAAGTTCACAATCAGAAGAGGACAATGAACCGGAGGCAGATTCCCCTGACGATTCTTTCCCGGCTGTTGTTTTAGCTGTACGTGAATCCGGTGCCTATTTAAGCACTGATAAACGAGGTGTGCATACCGTTGATGCTGAGCGTTTAGGTGACCACTTAAACTTATCACCAGAGCAGGTTGCGGAATTGGCTTTACAGGAAGGCGTCCTTAAGCGTGATTATTCAAGCAGCACACTAGAGCAGTACACACTCATTAATAATGAACAGCGTGTCACTCTCCAGTTAAAGCGTCAGTCAGCGACACCAGAAGAGTTGATGCAGTCATCGAGTGACAATGATAGCAATAACAAAGACGCGACTGAATCGACCGGCGCAAGCTCTAAACGAACTAAAAAGCCTGTTAAAAAACAATCTAAAAAAAACCAAAAGAAAACGCCGTCTGCGGATACGAGCACCGAGAGCAACAATGATATTGAGCCTGAAGAGCCGTTATCGTCCGACAATGGTTTCAGATTGTTCGCGCATCGGTCAGAGCCGGGCACATTAGGACACCTACTTAATGAGCTGGTCGTCGAAAACGACATGACCTCTCTAATTACAGAGACACAAGGTAGCGTGCGTTTTATTGCGAATCGACTAGAGGAGGCAATCAGTGCCAAAAGCTTGCCTGGGTATCAGCAGGTCACAAGCTCCAACATTTTTGACGCCTGCCATAAGGTTATCGGGGACGATATCGAGGCCGAGTTCAACCCGCAGGAAGGGACATTCATAACCGTTCCACTTTCCTATCTTGAGCGAGTGAGATTAAAAAATGTCATCAAATAAAACAAGCTTCACTTATACGGAATATTTATTTCGCCCTGTCTATGAATTGCAAACAGCGGCCGCATGGGGAACAGCAGCCTGTTTGTCACCTGTCACGGGTTTTGCAGGCATTCAGTCGAGCTGGTCAGTGACTCTTGGCGTAACAGCAGCTTGTGGTGCTGGCGCATTTTACTACACCACAAAGTCGGTACCGATGATCAAAAAGCAGATGGGGCTGCAGAAAAACACCAAGCTATTCATTACCACATCGAAGTTGCGCCAGCAAAACAAAACGAAACAGCGTGCAACAAAGCATAAGTTCAAAGACCCTCGTGAGAATATGATGGGTTACGGTTTTGAGTGGGGGCCTGAGCATGCACAGCGTGCCTATCAGGTCATGGACTTGGACAGTAACTTGTCCGGGGTGAAACCACCTTGGCCGTTTGGTCGCTTGTCGCGTCGCAATGAAAAAGAAACGCGGGAGCTAGGTGGCAAGCCGTTTATTCACGCCCTTGGTGAAGAGCAGCTAGTAACTGCGGTCGAAGATACGTTCTATGGCCACACACTCATCGTTGGCAACATCGGTACGGGTAAAACCACAGGATTAAAGCTTTTAAGTCTGAACGCGCTGCATATGTCCGTTGGGCGCCAAAAGAAAATACTTCTGATACTCGACCCTAAAAATGATGGTGATTGGAAGCGCGCTTTGCAGGAGGAAATGAACTACCTGGGCATGGGGGATAAGTTTTACACCTTGCATCCGGCAAAACAAAATGAAAGCTGCCGAGTACCACTTTTAAAAAACTACGTGCGAATTACCGAGATTGCGGACCGTATTGCCCCGTTAATGGGAACGTCAGGTGGTAGCAAAACGTTCGAGGACTTTTCTTTCGAGCAGCTGACATTCGTAGCGCAAGGTCTTGAGTACATGGGCGTACCTATTCGCCTAACGACCATTCGAGACACGATGGGTACCAGTAAGTTTAAATTCTGTCTCGATGTACTGCGTCATTATATGCAGCAAAAATTAGGTAATGGTTGGCAGGCGACTTGTGGGTTGGCCGCGCACCTGGACGAAAGCTCCAATAACTCAGAGGTCGATTACCTTGCTGAGTACTACAAGAACGTGATGAAGGAAAAGCATCCTGAGCAGGCGGTCGATGGCATCATCCAGTTCCTTGAGCATCCTCATGAGCACTTCGTCAAAATGATCACGTCATTAAAGCCGGTTTTAACGACGTTGACCACAAAGCCGATGGATGATTTGTTTTCACCGATTCATGACATCTACGACGACGACCCGCGTCCTATCATTGATTTGGAGAAAATGCTGGAGACAGGTGGCTGTATCTACATGTCGATGGACAGCCTTACCGATTCCAAGACAGCGGGTTTTATCTCACGCTTAGTGATGGCTGAGGTAGCAGCAGTTGCCGGGCGACGTTACAACAATGAGGATACTGATGCTCCTCGCGTATCGGTCTTTATTGACGAAGCGCATGCGGCGCTAGAGAACAATAACGCCATGCTTAACTTGCTCTCTCAGGGTCGTGCTGCCGCATTGGAGTTATACTTAAGTACGCAAACCGTATCTGACCTCATTGCGATGACTGACGAAGCGACCGCTAATCGGATACTGGGTCTGTGTAACAACATCATTTCAATGCGCACGACGGACCCGAAAACCCAGGAGTACATTGCCTCTCAGTTTTCCAAAACATCGATTAAACAAGTCCAAAAGCAACAGCAGTCTGGTGTCAGCACGGGCAAAAGCCTATTTGAGTTCTCCAGCTCAGACGGCGCACGAACGCAGATATCGTCAGAAGACAGCTTCCCGCAGCAGCTAATGGGGGATTTACCGAAGCTTCAATACATCGCACGTCTTGCTGATGGCCGTAAATTAAAAATGCGCCTACCCATTGTCATCAACGATTCAAAAGAGCAGGTGGCACCATGGGTATGAGGTACATCGACTTGAACTGCCCACTGTCAGAATCGGCCCGTGATTTTCTGTTAGACACTGACAATGAATTTAAACGTGCCCATTGGTTGCGCGAAGTCAAAGCGGTGGTCACAGCAGAAACCTACACGTTCATTGTTGTCGCTTCACGGCTAACGGACACGATTCAAAAGGCCTTAGCGAAAGCCAGTATGTTCGCCGGGGGTAAAGTGTTGGATCCAACAGGCGAGTACGGCACATTGTTTGAAAGCATCCTTCAGCCTGCGTTGTTATCGGTCAACGAAATCAAAGACGATGCAGACACGCACGATATAGACCAGTGCTTTGCCGACAAGCTTGTTGAACGGCTGCATCTGGCCTTCTACCTGCGTGTGGACCGCGCTTACAGCGTCGATATTACCGGTTACGGTATTTGGGATTGTGTCGAATCCTCTTTGTATGATTGGGTGCAGCTACGCCAGCGTATGAAATACAACGTCGAAGTGATTGAGCCTGAGTGGACGACATTAAAACCCAAAGACGCAGGCCTACTTCTGATTGACCATTTCATTCCGGTTGTGCATCTGTCACAGACACCGAGCTTCACGCCTGAGCATTCCGTCACAGTGAAATCGAGCGCTGTTGGTGAGTTCAAAGAGCGCAGTGAGAAGCGCCAGCTTCAGCGTGTCTTGAGCACCACCACGATGCGACGCTTATCAAAGGCCGATTTAGTGAACTCGCGCGTCACTGAGATTGCCTGGTCGTTTACTCGTTACTTCTCAGAGTGTTTACCTCACGCTTGCGGGGGAAGCTTTGTTGAGTTTCACCTGATGGACGCATTAACGTCATTGGAAGGGCTTTACAAAACCGCTGGCGCATCAGCCGCTTTCAAGCAGTTTACTGATGTGATTGCTGGCGCCATATCACAGGCGTTTTATATCGAAGCGGTCAGTGTTGATACAGGCGAGAAGTGGCGTCTCGATGCTGAGCCATTAAGTGTCTTTTTGGCGCGTCAGCGTGAAACTGAAATCAAGTTCGATTACACCGACAAGCCGCTTCATCGTCAGATTATTCTGCCTATCGCTCGTCACATTTTTTCCCGACCAGCGATGCTGATGTGGCGTGTACCACTGCCCGGAGCAAAGAGCCCAGGGTACTGCTATGGGGAGGAGTTAGCATGAGCACCGCAATATCACCGCGGATAACGCGCACTCATTTTATTTTCACCTTGCTCACGGTTTCTGCCTTTTTAATGTTTATTTATCTGGCCATTACCACGGTCGAGAGTTACCGAGGCGATGTACAGGGGGAAATCAGCTTGGTTCGGGATTCAATGACTGCAGCTGAGTGGAATGCTGTTGATGACCGAACGAAGCGTCGCTATTCCGAATGGGTTATCCAGTCTGGCCTGTACGAAACGATAAAGGATTGGTTCTTACCAAAGCCAAGTGGCAGCGAGGTTGTGAAAAGCTTTTCAGGTAAGTGGAACTATCAACTGGTGGTCAACCTACAGGTATTTCTGTTTCAGGTGATTTACCGATTGACCATGTTGGAGTTTTGGCTTTGGACGTTATTGCCATTGGTTGTCGCTATTTTAGTGTCCGGCATCAATGCGCACCGAGCAAAGCGTTATCAGCTGACAGGGACTCGCGCCAACATTGTTCGAATATACCTCAAGGCGGTCTGGCTAAGTGTCATTGGTCTGGTTTGCTATCTCGTGCTGCCGTCGATGATGGGGGCATTTGCGCCTTATGCGCCAGCTATCGCATTTCTATTATTTGCTACTGCAGCCGCAGGCATTGTCAGTGCATTCCACAAAGGATAAACAATGAAGTTATTTAATCCGGTAATCCGATTTTTTCGATTTCTCAGCGGCAAAAAGAAGCAAGCTAATACACCAAAGCGCCCGAAGCGACTAGCAGACGTATTGGACGGTAATTTACGACAGGTGGTTCGCATCTGGAGTATCGGTCAGGTGGCCAAGACGGGGCTATTACTGTTCGCTGTGACCGCCATGATATTTTCATCATGGGCGGACGATTTCAAAGACGCCATCCGTGATAAGCATGTAGCGGTCATAAAAATACAGGGCGAAATCAACGAAGCCAACAACGGGACAGGTTATGCCGCGGCAAAAGCCTTTAAGCAGGCAATAAAGGACGATAAATCCGCGGCCATCTTGTTTAGCGTTTCCTCTGGTGGCGGCTCACCAACACAAGGTGAGCTGCTATATACCGCGATAAACGATTATGTCTCCAGCGCTCCGATTGAAAAGAGAAAGCCGGTCTATGTGTCGATTGCGGGCACCTGCGCTTCTGCCTGTTACTACGCCATGTCACCGGCTGACTCGATATTCGCGCACTACAACTCGTTGGTCGGCTCTATTGGTGTCCGCATGGACGCGTTTGATGTCCGGGGCCTCGCAGAGAAACTGGGGGTTGACCGTGTGACACTGGCCAGTGGCGAGAATAAAACGATATTGGATCCATTTCGCGGGGTATCAGAGTCCGACCGAGACAACCTGATGCGAGAAATCATTCAGCCACTGTATTCAAAGTTTGTCAGTGACATTGTAAGCGCACGAGACGGCAAACTCGCTGTTGATAACGAGCAGATATTCAGCGGCATGGTATATCCAGGCGCCAAAGGTAAGACGCTGGGATTTGTCGACGACATCAAGACCACCTTGCAATCCGAGCAGTACATTATTGATAACACCGATGGCAGTTACGTCAAGGTCGTCAATCAACCCGGCTTTTCATTTTCACGGATGCTCAAGAGCGCTTTTGAAAGTGCGATTGAAGGGGCATTAAAAGAGGAAGGAGGGGGACTATCGTAAGTTTCAGGCACTGTACAACCTAAATTCACTCTGTCCGCGGAAGTAAAACGGGCAAAAACTATTGAATAATACACATGCAAAGTCATGACATTTGAATTAAAGGACGCACTATGAACACAGAAGCAATTAAAACGTGGGCTAAAGACAACAAAGCGACCCTGTGGGGCGTTTTCGCAATCGTGGCCACATTCGTATTTATGTCAGCAGCACAAGCGGGTGCTGGTGGTACACAGTTCCAGCCTATCTGGACCGAGATAAGCTCATGGCTTGACGGTGTACCGGGTAAAATAGTCACCGCGCTGGCTTTCGGTTTTGCGCTGGCCAACGTGGTTCGCCAGAACTACATGGGTGCATTAGCATCGCTGTTTGGCTGTCTGTTGCTGGCGAACGCTGTTGAAATCATCAACTCGTTTATGACCGCAGGGTTACCTGTTGGCGCATAAGTAGTCACTTATCTGACTATCCAAGACCCGGCTTTTGCCGGGTTTTTATTTATCACAGAGGCGAAATTCCCTTTGTCTGCGGAAAAATATGGCGCAAGGCATCGGTAGAATGAAGTTGAATTCACAACAGGACACACAGTTATGGAATTAGGCAATTACTTTCGTGCTTACAGAAAAGCATCGGTTACAGCGACATCATTAAAGATGATTGGGTTGTTTATTTTGTTTTTCACATTGATTGATTGGCAAAATGCAGCTCAAGCGGTTCGTTTTGATGTCGTGCTGGGGTTATTACTTGGCTTTATTGGCGCGTTTGAAATCGTGCGCGCATTCTCAGGTAAGTTGAATATGCGTAAGGTGTTCGACTGGTACAAAATCGACTACCGCTTATCAATTCGCCCGGGGTATGCCGTGTTAACCACCTTCATTGGTACGTTAATCGGTATCGTCTGCTCTCAGCTTATCCTGACCGAAGGGTTGAACGGCGTAGTCACTGACTTACCGACTGCGGTTGGTACCGGTGTTATTACTGGTTTTACGACGTTGGTGGCGTTTAGCTTTTTAAGCCGTTTGTTCACACAAAATAAAATCGCGATGACTGAGAACGAAGTAGCGCTAGAAAAAGTGCTTACCGACACTCAATAACTATTATTTCCAGAAAAAAGTCGCAGGCAGCAGAAATTCCCCCTGTCTGCGACCCCTATCCTCCCCATCTTTTGTTCACAATAAGCATCATCGATAACTACCAGGTAAAAGACCATGGATGATGAAAATACTTACCGCATGCCAAAGCGGATAAACGATCCACCGACATTGTTGTTCTGGCCAGTCCATCAGGTACTCGCTTTTTTCATTTGTTTGGGGGCCGGCATCATGCTCGAGCAAACCACAATTTCGGCCATACTCGGTATCGTGCTGTTTAAGGTTGTGGGTTATGCCGACCAGAACTACCCAAGCGGGGTTATCACCCACTTTCTGCACTGGCATGACCTTGCAGTGCACATCAAGCCAAGCAAGTCGTTGCCACCGGGCAGTAAACGTGAATTCTTTCAATAAGGGTCGTTATGTTTGATAAATTAAGCGTAAAACGAAAAGACAGTCCAACGCTCAAATCGGTAAAGGACGTAAACGACAGTAAAAAGTCGCAAAAAACGGTAAACCTCATCTTAGCCAGCTCGGTACTTGTGCTGGCGTTTATGGTCGCCACAGAAGATACCGTCGCCGTGGTCACGCCACCTCAGTTCAGTGAAGAGCTACGTGTCTCACAGAACCAGGCGAATGAGCATTACAAAGTCATGTGGGCGTTTGCTGGCTCGGCACTTGCCGGAAACATCAATGAAGATAACGCCGAGTTTGTTGTCGATCAACTTGGCCGTATGTTCTCGCCTTATCTGAAAGACGCCATTCTGCCGAGTATTGAGCGAGAAGCGCAGATTGTCGCGGCTCGAAAGGCAGAGCAGACCTTTAAAATCGAAGATGCGATTTATGAGCCAAAAAACGACATCGTGTTTGTTTGGGGTCATAAAGAGCTTGAGGTTGATAAAAGCGATAAACCGTCGTCGCAGCGGTGGACCTACGAGTTTCGCATCGAGCCCTTCACAGGGCGACCAGTCATCACCCATTTTGATTCTTATCCGGGACCGCCCAAGTCGAAGTCTCCTGACTATAAGGTTGAATACAACCCCATCATTTCTCAGGAGATAAAACAGGCGATGGAGTCAACCAATCCAGACGCGCCGGTTAAGAAAGAGAACACAACCAATTCAGGCGAGGACACCAATGAGTAAGAGTACACTTCAATTTGCGTTAGCGACGGTAACTGCGGCGTTACTCAGTACATCGGCCTATGCGCAGGATGCAGCCCAGAAGAACCCTGTCTCTTTGCCGATGCAATCAGTCAACCCGGAGCGTATTGAAGCAGGCTCAAATGGTCAGCCACAGCGCAATGCAGCTTCCCAAAACCCCATGGCCACACCGGTTAACTATCGCGGCGATGATGCGTTAAGGCGCCAGGCGCAGGTGGCTCGAAACCCTGAGTTATCAGGACGATTAGATTCTTACGGTCGCCCGATACAGCAGCAGGCAGTCCAGACCCAGCCTGAGCCTGAATTTATCAAAAAGATAAAGGACCAGTTTAAGCCTGAGCAGGACTACACGATGGAGCCGGGGGACAATATTATGATCCCCGTGGGTAAAGGGTTCATCAACTCACTGAAAACCAATTTTAAAAGTCTCTCTGTGAAAACAAGTGTTGACGGTAAGGCTGCGGTTCTTCAGGTCGAAGATGGAAATCTCTACGCGACAATAAAAACCGATGCCCCGGTCAGCTTGTTGTTATCGGAAGACGGGGTGCTGGAGTCAGAAGTGTCTGTGGTATTGGTGCCGATGGCGGCTCCACCGACCATGATCGATTTGACAGTCGACCTGACCCAAAAAATGTTGGCAAAGGCGCAGCAATATCAGGAGCGTATAGCCAAAGAGGAGGCGCTTGCTGAAGCGGAGTCGGCCAGTGCTCGTCGCAATAGAATGGATCCGTATGTTCGCAATTTGGTGAACTTATTAAAGCCCGTTGCGCAGGGTAAGTTGCCAAGTGGCTTCTCGATGACCAACGACATCCCTAAATATTATGAGCATCCATGCCGCATTGCGCTTCCACACTCAACAGGACAGCGTTTATCCGGTGGACGTGAAGTGATTGATGTGGTGTTGGTAGAAAATACCAGTGAACGCCCGTATGAAGTGCGTGAAGAAATGTGTTTATCCGAAGATGTTCTCACGGTTGCTATCTTTCCTCGCGCCTACCTTGCACCAGGGCAAAGTACCGAAATTTACATTGTCCGTGACAAGTATCATTTTCAGGAGAAAGCCCGGAAAAACACTCGCCCTCGTCTAGTGGGAGGTAGTCAATAATGAATGTCGATACGATAAAAGATTACATGAACGAAAACCCCACGGCCAAAAAGTGGATAATCATTGGCGTGGGGATATTGGCGATGTGGGCGTTAATCTCAATGTTCAGTGATGACGGCAAAACTCCTGAGCAAATTCAGCAGGAGCGAATCGCTAAACAAGAAAAGAGCTATTTTGGTGTTGAGAACGACTTAAATGAATACGATAAATCTCAAGCCAAAGACATTGTTGAGTCAATGCGCGTTAAGATGGCAGAGCAAGAGCAGGATTTCGAGTTAAAGGATAAGCAACGCCAAGACGAGCTTAAAAAACTGCAGGAAAGCCAAACGCAACTGACCTCGCAAATCTATGAAATTAAGCAGACCATGGAAGCCATACTGAAAAATGGCGGCGCTCGAAACAATCGAGCTGACACAGTACAGGCGGAGCCGGTTAACTCTCAGTATCAGGTGCAGGGGGATGAACGGCTCTATCAGGGAGCTAACGGCTCACAAGGTCAGCAGCTGCAACGTCGTCAGACAGAAATTATTACCGCAGCCTCTGAAGCCGAAGGCAATGTTATCCGGACTATTACCCAGCGCTCGGTTCGCGAAGTCGAGCAAAGCGGCAAAGTGTCCGTCAAAGACATCGAGGTAAGTCGCCTGTCAGAGCGCACGCAAGAAGTGAATGACAGCCGTAAGAAGAGTCAGAAGCCGAAACTGGGGAATGGCAGTAACAACCAAAACTCAGGTGAGTTTACCTTGGCCATGGGCTCAATCATTGGCGGTACATTGATTAATGGTGTAGCGGCCCCAACGCAAGTTGGCTCTCAGGAGAATCCGGTACCCGTGCTACTCCGCGTTAAGCGCGATGCCATCATGCCGAACTTTCACTCTTTGGATATCAAGGAATGTATGATTCTGGGGTCTGCCATTGGTAACCTGGCCAGTGAGCGAGCGAACGTTCGCGCAGAAGCCATCAGCTGCATTACGGAAGATGGTAAGGCCATCGAGAAGAATATTACGGCTTATGCGGTATCGAGCTCAGATGGTTTGACCGGTATCCGAGGTACCGTCGTTGAGCGAAGCGGTAAAGCGATTGTGAACTCAATGGCAGCAGGCTTCCTGTCAGGCTTTGCGGACGCCGCCAGTCCTCAACAGGTTAGCGCGTTAAATACCAGTCCGACGGCGACCTCAGCATGGCAGTCACAGAATCTTGATAAGTATGCTGGCGCCGGAATGATGAAAGGCGCGGGTAACGCGATGGAGAAAGTGGCGGAGTACTACATGGCCATTGCGGAGCAAATGTGGCCAGTTATCGAAGTGCCGGCAGGCATCGAAGTCGACTTCATCGTTCAAAAGGGTATGACGCTTCAGCTTGAAGATGCGGTCGACATGTCTCAAACCAGTGAGGTAGCGAGCAATGACGGATAAACAATCGAAAGCAACCAATAAGAAAAGCAACCCAGCACTGACGTATCTTGTCGGTGCCTTGCTCTTTATGACCTTGCTCCTCTTTGGTGTGGACAAGCTGATAGAAATCAAAGGCAAGCAGATAGCAGAGCAAGCTATCGCAGGTTACCTGGCTCAGAATCCGCCACCGAAAGTGATGACGATTAATCGTGATGACATGTTCTCGCGGTTAAGCAGTCAATCAGAAGATAAGGTGCGTGTATTAACGGCCATTAACGCACTGACCACCATGATGGAGCGCGATGGCTACATTGTGTTTGATAGCAGCTCGGTATTAATGGCATCTGACCGATATGCGGTCCGTGACTTCAGTCTGACCGATATCGAGCAGCTGGCTGAGGAGCGGGGCATTAAAGCGGATGAACAAACACAACAGATGATCCGGGAAGCAGAAGCGGAGGCTAAGCGCCAGCTCAAAGAGATTGAGCAGAAAGCTAACCAATTCATGCAGTCATTTGGTCAATAAGAAACACGAGTGGCTTGCTAGGCAGGCCACTCTTTACTCCCCCGAATCACCGGTCGTTTCAAAGCCGGATTAATCCAAACATTCTGACTGAACCGTGCGAACGATTGCTGGATGTACTCAAGGAATTGTTCACACGCCACCCATGAGCGGCCGAGCTCCTCACACACGGATGGTATTGTCATCGTGCCGGCACATGGGTCGAATACCAAGCCGCCGCGGCGACTCAATAACTTGACCACACGATGCGCTAACTGCTTTGGCATTTTCGCCGCATGTGCAGGTAAGCCAGCCAACTGTGCAAACTCGTTCACCTGCCGCCCCTCTGCGCAGTAGTTCGAAATATTCCAGACGTCCCTGGGTAACCGGCCTTGATTTAGCGTTGAGTAATCACCGGCACGACGACGGTAAGCGCCGTCCGCGTAATCTTTATCGCTTTTGACGCCGCCACGCTCAACGAATCGCTTATGCGCTTCACTGTGTGCTTCTTCTATGCTGCGAATATCGACAAAGTTTTCATCCGGATCCGCGCAAAACCACAAAATAGGCTCATACGTGTTGAGAAGTGTCTGTTTGAAGCGTGTCGCAAAAGGACCACTTGATACTGGGTTTTTATTGCTTTGCCAAATGATTGTTTTCATTTTCTTCAGGCCCAGTCGGTCGTAAAGAGCTACTATGAGACGCTCGATATAAATACTTTCGGCGGGGGACTGGTGCTCGTGAGTGAGCCCAAGGTTCAGGGCGATATTGCCGCCCGGTACCATTTTATTCCGGATCGGCTCCAGCATGTCACAAATAAAATCAATCAGCTCCTGCTCAGAATAACCACCGTAGGCACGGGGGTTTACGATCGGGTACGGCGTCGACGTAAAGACCAGCTCAATCGGCTCATCGATACGCAATCTATCAAGCAGGCCTTGCTGGCGCGACCACACCATAACGCCTAGCGATGTACTCATGGCGACTAAATGCTTACCGGCATTTATCTGAGTTAGCTCGGCCTTTTTGTTGCGTGTCACTTGCCATAACCCCGGACCAACCCGCTCAATCGACTGCTCTTGCTTAAGTACTTGCTGTATCCACCGAATGCGGTATTTAACCTCGCTTCTTTTTGGGCCTGAGTTGCCGAATATGCGCTGATTATCCTGGTCCATAAAACCTTTTGAGGCTAACCGCTCATAGAGCGATTGGTTGTCGATTGGGGTATCGTTACCGGCATATTCATCGAGAACCGCATCAAACAATTCGTATTGATGTGCATGTACGCTCATGTATGACCCTGCTCTAAATGAGTGTGTGGATTTACGGCCAAAACCACAGCGCTCTGACATTTAAGTGTGAACCGGTAGTTTATCGAATCTCAGGAAAGCCGCAGTAAGGCAGGTAGGGGTTAAGGCGGGCTATCAACCTAACCCGTCACTTCCTTATAGTTCCATTCGACGCAATCAAAAGCCGCTTCTTTAGCCTCATTTTCAATTTCAGCATCCGTCGCATTATCCTCGACTTCAAATTCAAACTCACATAGAGAGCCAACCATATCGGTTTTGATAAAACCCTTGAACGTGCGCATGATATTTCTCCTTTTTTGGGGTGACCGGTATATATCTTGGCAATTGATTGAAAACCACGGTGTTGATTAAATGATATCAGGAAGCCAAGAAGCCGCAGCAGGGCAGCACGGCGTTAAATGCCTACTTGCCGCCCAATGTTAGGATTGTTAAGTATGTTGCCGTCACAGAGCGATTATGAGGCGTGTTGAGTGGAGTTGCTATTCAGCTCTACGCTGGAAAGGCGTGATAAGCCTATTCAAACGCGACTTTAACTTAATCCACAATATATTGGGCCAATAATGTTTGGGGATATCTATATTTTGTGTGTGAACCCACTCCGAGCCGTCTTTTTTCCATAGAGCAACACCAAACATTAACTCTTCGTAGGCGTCTGAGCGCACCGTTATATGCTCGCAATTGGGGCACTGGCAAAACACATGCGATATCAACGTATCGTCTTTATTGATGATAAACCCACGTGTATTAATCAGTGGCACTTGCTCTTCACAGGCTTCGCAGAAAAAACCCTGCTGCTCAATAATAATTCCGTTGCCTGCCCGTATGGGAAACAGTTTGGATACCGGCTTACCTTTCTCGAATAGCTCTTGGTTCGTTAATGCCATTAGTGCGCGTTTGCATCCTTTTCCTGGTTGGCTTGATAGTAATGAGCATGACCAATCTCGGCTTCTTCAAGCCGAACGTTGATATCTTCTCGGGTGTACGTGTGTTTGGATTCGGGGTAAGGGATAGCGACAATTGTCAGGTCACCCTCGATATACCAGTACTTCTCCCGGGCGCCGTCGTCAGCCATTTTCGCGCGTTGCTCATAGCGACGATTTACGACGCCGTTAAAACCTAATGATTCAGCGAGCTCAACCAAAGCATCATGAGCGGCCGCGGGGGACTCGTCATTAATCAGTGACACATGTGCACGGCCAAATGTATTGCCAAACCGTGGCTCTTTATCTGCAGTGATCACAAAGCTTTCCGGCTCGATGAATTCCACGCGGCAATGGAGGCGATTAACATCAAAAGCTTGCGGGCCTTTGTTCGCAACATCTTTCACGATGAACTCTACTGGCAAACCATTACGAAGATGGCTAAAGCCTTTGACTCCATTTCTGCAGTTGGACTTATGAAAAAAGTAACGGCTTCCACCAGATTGGATGAAACCCCAACCTGGGTTTTCTTTGAAAACAGTGATAACGCCTTGATGTGTCGTGTTTTTATTCATGTTGTAGCTCTCCATAAAAATAAAAGCGCAGGGCGCTTGCAGGGGGTTAATATTGCTTACTGGTAAAAAGGTACACCATACCTTAAATAATGCCTTAGGCAACGCTACAGGTTGTTAAGGTATCACTATAGAGAGGACGTTAAAACCAAAACTATAAAAAACAAAGCGGTTTTTGTTCGGTGATTATTGATCGATCACGCGATCATACTGTACAGTTACGATCGTCTTTAAACGGAGTGACGGATTTTGAAATGTTTTAGACATTAAAAAACCCGATATCGCCAAATATCGGGTTTCTTGAAAATTTGTGAGTTGCGCCAACAACTCTTTTTAACTTTTGCAACTTGGATGTGTGCAAATGACTTAGTAGCCACGAACAGCTCTAAGTCTAGTCATCCAAGTTTCGAAGGTCAACCCTTTATTGCCAAAAAAACTTGAGAGAAAGACAATGACAGACAATCACAATCACGCCGAAACAATAGCCTGTATACAAACTCCTTTGTGTAGATTGATTTAGTCGAGTCACTTTGAAATGACGGCGTTAGCGTCAACACAAAGGCGGCCACATAAGCAGGCGAGGTTTAACGCTCCTGCGAAAACGCATTTCCATCGCCGGTTGTTCAGTCTTATCGACGGGCATGACCTGGAGCGCAATCAACGCTTCATGGATATGCGCGCCAGTGGGGCTGTGTCGTACTTGGCTAATGGCAAGACTCGCAAGACGTATTCAGCTTGTCGCTCCGGCGCCATGTACGTTCGTGAGGAGGTAAAACAAACCGCCCGGGCAACAGCTAAAGCGCTTCTACACTATGCAGACCATACATTTAACGCCAACTTTCTTTTTGAGGTCCGGCTTTCCACAATTGAGTTGGCCAGAGTCTGTAATCAATACCAAGAGAAGACCGACAGCAAACGGATGTCATACGAGCCGATGCGCCGCATGCTTAACTACTTCGTGGAAATGAACTACATCGTTGAAGTCACAGGCTGGGATGCCGGCACTCAGACTCGAGCCGCGAAAAGGTATTTCTTAACCCCGGATTTTTTTAAGGCCTTTGGCATAAAACCATCGGAAGCCGGGGAGTTTGTTCGTAAGCGTTACTTGTCGTTACCAGTTTCTAAGCGCCAGCAAGAAATGAAAAACTACAATGAGTGGCAAGCCCGCATCAGACGGCAAAACAATATCGCTCAGATCCGCTCTAAATATCTTGCTAAGAAACTAAAGGCCTTAAAAGCGGAATTTATTGATACGCCATCCAGCTCCAATGAGCCAATAACACCAAATATCAACGCGAACGAGCAAGCGGAAACTAAGTTGCAAGAGCGTAAAGCTTCACTCATCGCTCGAGCAACGACTCTCGGTTTAAGAGAGTTGGCCATCGCAATCACTGACAACCTAGAGTCACCACAAACGGATCCACCGGAGCGCAGAAGATACCAACTTCAGTTAATAATCACCGCGCTACAAAAACTAATCGACACCGAATAGGCAACGCCTAAGCCCAGCTGTATCTAAATCACCGTTACCTTCTTTATTTACGCCGAATAAACCGCTAAAACCACACCAAAATAACCATGTTTCATGAAAAGTTTGAGCACCTTTTTGTATCGGTTACTTATTACTCATTGGATCTATTGCTTGTTCTGCGTAACAAGTTATTTCTCTAAAGAGAAGATGGGTTAGCGCCAGCGGATAACCCCATCTTTCGCAAAGCTAAAAAAAAGCCGAGGTATTACCCTCGGCCAAGACACCTACCACAGTGACGTAAAACAGTTATTCAGGTGACACTTCAACCCTGCGATATTTAGAGCCACAGGACTCTCTAATAAGAAACTCGGTTTCTTCTAAAAAGTTGTTCAGCCTGAAGTAGCGTGTTGAGACTTTAGCCACAGCTAAAACTTCGCTTTCTGCCTCTTGCTCAAACTGTAAGCGAACAGAATATACCGACTTGTCCATAGAATGACGCTTAATAGTCACAACCGCTTCATCCAGCGCTTCATTCTTTATTAAACCTCTTTCCGCTTTTAACGATTCGATTGCCTGTAATGATTGTTCAGCAGGCCAATCAATCTCCCACATTAGGTTGTATTTGTTCATTGCTACTGCCATATCGCTCATTAGAATAATCCCATCATGGCACAAGCCAATGATTGCGCTACTCAGCAAACAGCTGCCTTACAATGAGCGATGGCAGTAGTACTAAGCGGACTCGAAAAGAAAGACCCCTTTAGGTGTTTCATTTTGAAGTCCGTAAAACCAAACAACCGGGATATCGGGGATCGGAGCGAACACAACGTAAAATCAGTGCCCACGGCAACCTCCCCGTGAGTCTCAGTCAGCTTGAGAGACACTTACATTCTCTCTGCGAGTTTGAAGCACGTCTTTCCTTTTGTGACACAAACCGTCGAAGCTATTGCTAGTTGCTCCCGGCTGGCGTTTTTTTCCAGATAACCCAGTACGTCGAATGTTGTTGCATCTAATAGTTGGTACCGGTCATCGACTTTCTTATTGATAACCGCTTTGAGTATTGTTTCTTCTGATACCAGCTCGTTATCTGCAAAGACATCCGCTAATTTTTCACCAACTTCAGGAAAGTCCAGGTTATCGAGCATTGTGATCAGACGACGCTCAAATAAGGTCGTTGTATAGGGCAGCTCTAGTGACGCTTCACTTTCGGTTTCTTGCTGGCAATGCAGCTGTGCTTTTCGTTTTTTCGCATCTGCTTTAATAAGCATATACACATCATAACGGGACAGTGTGTTGTTTCCACCTAGCCGTTTAGGCTTTGTTGCGGTCATTAGACGCTTACCGAGTCCTAGGTAAATGGAGCGGTCATCTTTAAATGAGTGTCGTGCCCCGGGCTTGTATGTATGGCAATGCAACTCGAAGCCGACACCCTTAGGCATGGTGATTGTGTACGCAGCAATTTTCTTCGTGTTCGACGGCGTACTGTATTCAAACTCAACGGTGTAACTGTTCTGCTGCTTCATGGTGATGACTCGTGGCGTAAATTCCTCCGCCACAAGCTCGCTTAAGGTCTCACACGTTAATTGCATGCTGGCTGCACGCGTAGAATGCAACTGAGAGACGCCCAAATACGTCAAATGCGCCTCATAGAGTAGTTTTATATCAGCCCGGGACAATCCATAATCGGCAATCAACTCACTATCCGCTTCGGGTACAAAAAAGACAGAGCGGTTATTGTGAGTCATGTACTGGTAAAAATTGTCCACTATTTCCGGCGTGATAGATGGATTAGTGGGGTCAATAGCGTGGTAGCTGTTGGTCATCGTTACACTCCTTAATTGTTATGTAGGCAGTGTAACGAACGGCGATATTGACGCTACTAGATAGTCAGTTAAGTGACTATACGTGGTCGTTCATCCGGTGCTCTGAATTAAATAACATAAACAATGGCCACAGCGCTGAGCGAAACACAATTAAATAGCTTTCAGTCAGTGATTTTGACTGTTTTAGGGAAGCCCTATGAGTTGCAAAGAGCATTGCGATACCAACGCTACACCAAATACCAAAGTACACAGCATTAATGACACCGAACTCTTGATAAAACGCAGCGACATTAAGAGCCAGCATCAACACCAGCAACCCTAAGCGACGGTAATTTAACTTGGAGGTCATCATCAGCCTGATACTCCGGTTGTATTAAGCGTTAATAGTAGTAGTCCGGTCGTCACAAAAAATAGAGCTAGGGTAATACCGAACAATTCACGTCGATCGCGCTTGCGCTGTTCAATGCGTTTATTCTTTTGTTTGCGCTGAGTAGGGGTGGGTAGTACTGACTTCACAATAGAGCTCTCTATTTGGTTAAACATTGACTATAAGGTGACATAAACGCTCAATAGCGCTACCAGGCAAAAAAAAGCCCACCGGTTAAGTGGGCTAAGAAACATAACGACAAGGAACGTTATTACGAAGCGCGTTCAAACCGTAACTTGTAGTTGGGTACCGAACTATGGTGAGCTGTTACCGTGCCTACCGGAGTGTGTCTGGCATTCGCTACGATGTAACCGCGCTTCTCAATAAATTCCAAGGCGCCTTTAATCGCCTTATCTTCATGGGTGACTTGGTAACGATGGGCGGTAAAGCCGCTACGATTTAAAGTCGCGATAGCATTTTTAAAGCGGATGTGCTGAGTGAACATGTAATAACCAACACTAACAAGGGAGACCACTCCGCCAACCGCTAAACCCATCAGAAACCAAGCCATAAAACTCATAGAATCACTGACTCACATTAAAAGTGGTAAGAGACACCAAAGCCTAATGCGCCGTTGAACTCTTCTTTGGTGAAACCACGAAGGTAGTTCACTTTCGCACTCCAGCTATCGTTAATGTAGTAGCGACCGACCAGTTCAAATTGCTGGCGCGACGGTGAATCTTCGACATCAGCATGACGCACAGAAAGCTCGGCATCAAATGACTTATTGAAGTGATAGATACCACCGGCACGAACAACATAACCATCAACGTCCATTGAGCCAGAGGAGCCTTCGTAATAGTTTACATCGGCAAAGCCAGTAACGTTGTTCATTAACGCCGTTTGATACCCAACACCAATGTAGTACTCGTCAACATCAGCTGAGGTGAATGGTGAGTCGTCATAACGCAACCATTGAGCGCGAGCGTAAAAGTTATCCGCGAAAGTAAACGAACCGTTCACGCCGTACATATCATCAAAGCCGACTTCATCAGCTGGCTCGTAGTATTCAACACCTACTTGATTAAAAGCTCGTTCACCAAGCTCATTTGCAAATGCAGTGCTTGATAATGCAGTCGTTGCAATGACACCAGCTAACAATAATTTTTTCATACTTCTCTCTCCTTGGATTAAATGCATGGCAAGGGTACAACAGAAACCTGTAAAAGTTAAGTCGGCTTTTGTTGTACCCGAAAAAGCTAATAAACTAGGCTGCTTTTGAGACCGACACCTCCCCGTTTTCATCTGCCTGAAGATTAAACTGTGACTGCGCGATACGCTGCTTTACTACGGTTGGTAGGTCTTTTAAGTGTTTTTGTATGAGCTTTTCAACATCTGACTCACGAGACGCATCAATTAACGACGACAGCTCTTTTGCATCGATTTCAAGCTCGGTCGCTAATTGCTCGTCAAACTCGCTTTGGTAGCTGCTGCCCTGAAGCAATACATCTTCGATAATACAAATGTCTTCATCAGCCAGTAATAACACTGAGTTATTGAAGCTGGAGTCAGCAAAACGGAAGCGCGCGCCGAAACCGTCATCGTCTAACCCATCAACGCAGTAATCGTCGTCATTGAGGCACAGCCCGGATTCACACTCGACTGTCTCACCTGTGCTTTCGTTTTCAATGTGCACTGCGCCGTAGATAACAGAGTCATTATCATGGGTCAGCATATTGTTGTATTCGAGGTTGGCACTAAAACCGAATTCCTTTTCAACATGAAGCACAAACTCATGGGATTGATAATCCGAAATTTGGTCAAACAGCCAGTGGTTGTCTGGTAGCTCGTTGTAGCACTCTGGAATTTGAGCACTCTTTTCAAAGGCATACATGGAAGCGACCACGCCAATAATATCGATGTCATCGGTCGTGATAACTTCAACGCTCTTATCGCCTTTTCGTACCGCCTTGCAGTTTCCACGGCAACGAAAAGTTTCGGTGCGTTGTGAAGGGTATTCAGCTTGCAGAAAGGCTTTTGCTGGTAACACATCAATTTCGTTCAATAACTCCGGCTTGTGCGTCAGAATCGCCCGGTAATACGTATCAACAAAGGTCTCGTCGTCATTCATTTCCTTGCGAATGGCAACCAGTTTACCAACAACCTTATCACTCACTTGTTGACGGATAGTTTTTACGACTTCGCTTTCATTGATGATTTTGTCGCGGTCGGGCATACGCGCTTTGACTTTCTCATTGGCGTAGAAGAAAAACTCAAATGACGCAGCAAAAGGGCGGTAAACACGCATTTCCTGAAGCACCACCTGAGGCTCGCTTTTGGACAGTGACGACATGACAGCGGTGCCCAGATCTGTTTCAAAGACAAATACATCGTCTTTAGCCGACGTTTTTGAAAACGCATAAGGCTGCTCTGCCGGCTCACCATTGATAATAACCGGGGTTTCACAATACTCAGACGCGGCTTTTAACGCCAGTTTGAGGTCGGTTAGCCGACAGTCCATGCCTTTTAATCGGATCATGGTGCCTTGTTTCGGGGCGGTGCCATCTGGTGTCGCCTCACCGATGTCTTTTCCGTCAATCGCATCTTTGGTGTTAAACGCTAGTGACTGCCCATTGCTTTTGACTTCAATCGCCTCAGCTGCAAACAAGGTTGCCATAAAACCCATACCATAAGGGTTTTCTGCATGAGCAACGTCATCGCTCCAGCCCGATTCAGCGACCGTGAAAAGAGAAGTTAAGTCATCGATGCCGCAGCCATCGTCGGTGATGCATAGCTCAGTCACATTACTCACTTGATTGTTGGTCGGCTCCGGGAATTGGATATTGATAACGCTTGCGCCTGAGCGACGAGCGTTTTGAACAAGCTCAGTAATAACTTTGGTGTTGTCAGAAAAAACGCTTTCAAGGTTTGCTAATAAGCCTTTTTCGTTCACTGATAATTTCATAATGACCTCAATAAGATAGATAAAGTAAGGGGTTAATCGCCCGAAGGCAGAGATATAATGACATCAATGGACATTCGCGCTACCGGGCAACGCAAGCTAATAAGTAGAGTGGGATTTGAGTGTCAGCGCACGACTCTGTAATTGGAGTTCGGTTTAACCTGAATTTTTACTTCCGGCTGTGAAGCGGTCAATCTCTTTGACCTCCTCAATAGCAGCCGCCATGAACTCCACCCGTGCCAGTGCGCGATTAAAGTTGGACTTGTGAACACCATTCACGGCTGCCGCCAGAGCATCATCACGACCTTTTACCAAATAATCGTGCAGGGCTTCTATCACGTCGTCGCTGGTTATCCGCGTCATTCTAATGAGCACTTCAAAGCGGCGCTCGGATTGTGAGCCTTGATATAAATAACGCATGACAAATACTCAGCAAACGGCACGGTGCAAGCGAGAGCGTGACAGCAGCGCTACCGAATGCCTGACAATGACAATATCACTGACGCGCAATGTACGGTGCTGTTCAACAGTATCAATGTACTGCTTTGTCGCTGGATAATCCGCAGCCGTGTTTCTTAGCATATCAGCAGAATGTTCAGACAACTCACGAACATCATTGAGGACTTCACTCGCCGCATTTTGAAGCAATGTTCGGCTGACCAATGCAAAGCAACACAAACCTGCGAGCAAATAAACTGCAAACGCGGCGCCAAGCAACGAAAGTCCGTTTAAAGGTATTGTTTTATAAGCACCAAGAGCAGCAATACAAGGCACGACAATTAACGCCAAACCAAGCAAACAGAATTTCTGCATCTGATAAGACTTTTGGTGTTTTTCGATTTCCTGCGCTGACAATAAAGGGCGCTCTATGGTGTAGGTGTTAGTGTTTATCATGCAAAACCTCCGGCTCCTTGCCTGGGTGATCAAATCGAATAAAACGGCCATTGTCATGAACAGCTTCCGTTAGGATACCGTCAGAGTCGTAATAAAAGAAGCGGCGTTGACCAATGGGCTCATGGTGCTGCTCGAAATGAGATAGCACTTTTTCAATGGAGTTCGTGATTGAAACGCCATTATTCATATCCCGGATAACAATAGCTCCCCCACTAACAGTGGCGCTTACGATAACCGTGTGCAGTTGGTAGTTGGTCATCTTGATAACCCCTTTGATAATCCTGTGAAACTCACAATGCGACCTGTTTGCTGTTCATCGGCTTCAATGCGAGCAAGCTCTTCACGGATACCTGATGGCGTAAAACGGCCACTCCAACGGCTATTTTTATGGGCCAGTTGACGCATTAAGCGGCGGTAAGACTGTCCGTACATTTCCATGCTGTATTTGGTGTGCTCGTCTTCAACCGCCTGCATAAATTCCAAATCAAGCAAGGCGATTTTTAATTGGCGACGATACCGTGTTTGTTTGCTGTGCCATTTAGTGAAGTGAATGGCCAGTAAAACAGGAATAACAACACCGCTGACAACGGCTGCAAATCGGATAAGTTCAATCCAGATAGATTCAGTCATACGAGTTCCTTACTACGTTTCTTTTAATCTTGAAGGCTATTTTCTCACAACAGGAAAAGCGCGCTACCCCACGAAAACAATGGGTTTCACAGTCGCAGAGAGAAAAGAAAAGCCCCCGAAAAGGGGGCTAAGGGAGGTTTAAATGCGTTCTTTCACGCCGTCCACAAGCTCAATGCCAATAAGGAGAAACATCGCTTGCAGCAGAAGTTGTAAGGCCACTCTCTGCTATGCGCCATGATTACAATCAAAAGAAACCAAGCTCTCGCTCAATTTCAGATACACAATATCGCATTTTTAGGACAACGCTACTGCACAACAGTTAGGTGGCTTTCAAAAAGTTTAGATTCTAATTCCGTATATGACCAACCGCCACCCAGGTGTGATTCCAACTCAATAGACACTTGGTTGAAACGAAGTCCTGCTTCTTCAGACATTAACTGAGCCGCTCGTTTGGCTTCTGAGATAATGTAGTGTGGTGACATATCAATCGGCGCTTCCAAACTAAATGAAGCCTGCATTTCGCGCTCCTTATAGATACACACTCCGGTTGCTCTTTTGTCTTGCTCAATAATAACGAGCTGAACGCCATGCTGTTGCATAAGGCCTCTCTACATCCTAATTCATAAAAAGTAAGTATCACACGGTCAGATATTTGCGCTATTCCACTCATTTGCTTACTATGACTTTAGGCTCTCGGTAAGCCAGCCACCGTCGAGGCAAAGTTTCACAGTGACAGCCGGAAATTGAAAAGTTAAGTACAGCTACAAACATCTATGTGAATTAGGCATTGATTATAACAAGGCCTCAGATGTCGACGGTAGCGAGGTTTGGAGATTATTCATGTCTGATGATACGAAACTCTACCGTTTCACGGTTGAAGAGCTTGAGCCGTTCTTATGTCTGCCTTCCGGGTTACCTCTAACCAAAGCAAAACAGCGAGCCAAACAGCTTAAAAAAGCTCAGGACCTATCTCAATCTGAGTCGCTGAAAATCATTTGCTGGGGGAACGGATTGCCGACCATTCGGGACTTCTCCCAGGCTCAAGATAAACTGGAATTTATTGGTGCTCCCGGTCGTACTTTAGAATCGCTTGCCAAACTATTCGAAGACGGCGAGCAAACAGGTTACGCCTTCAGAGATACCGATGAAAATTGGATGCTCCTTAAGTCAAACATATCCAGCGAAAGTCTTGAGGATGTAGTAGAAATGTTTGTAGCCACGCACTCAGAAAGAAAGAAGAGAGAGCGTTTCATACAGGCCATTCTTACTGCCGGAGAGAAATTTAACGATGGCTCTATAACGCTCAGTGACAGGGTTGATGGCGATGTTGAGCTGTCTGATATCGACGTTGATTTGGAAAAGCTGTTAAAAGGCTCTGACTACACTCCACTTCGATATGCAATTGCCAGTGCTTTTAACGCCGCGGCAACACAAAGGTACATTGTAGAAGCCAGTGCAGTCGCCGCTGAACTCGATAGCGACACAGTTGAGAAAGTCGGTGACCATGCATTTAGATATTACTCTTTTGGAGCGGCCTGTTTCAATTTGGACAAAAGCAACAAGCGATTGGTTACTGATATACTCAATTGCTATTCCGGTTGGTAAAACTTTATAGGTGAGAGACATTTTTATGTTTGATAATACTGAAAGTCAGATGCGCGAACAGCTTGTCGAAGGTTTGATGATGCAGGAAGAAGCAGCAGAATTGTTCTTGAATTTTCGAGGCTTCGAGGATCCTGGGTACGACAAAAAAGCGTATGAGATACTATTCGAAAGAATGGTTGAATTTGAAGAGACCACGATTGCTTTTGACATTATGCCCGTTTTCTACGGGCATATAGCTCGTGTCGCTTTAAATGCCGGTCACTCTGATACCGCAGTCAAATATGCATTAGCTGGGCTAAAGCTCTGCATAGGTGATCCCGAAGGACTAACGACCTACAACAACATATTGTGCGACACTGCATTAGTTATGGACAGCACAAAGGTTGCAAGCGAATTCTACGCGAAGGCACAAAATACGACCGATATCCCATTTAGAGTCACTGAAAATGAAGCTCACGATGTAGCTGTTAGGGAGTTTATGAGTAACAGCGAAAGAGAGCCTCAATCGATGGGGGCCGTCAGAAAAAGGATGGGAATGTAGGTTAATTTTTGGTTGATGGGTAGGTTTCAACACACTGCCCATCGTCTTTCAATGTCAGATAGCGAACCTGACGCATACCTGTCTTCGGTGATGTAGTGACAACCGAGAAATGCTGTGGTTTACCGGCCAACACCGAAAGCGCCTCTTCGAGAGACGCTACTTCGGCACGACCTTCTGAATGACGAAGAATCATTTTAAAACTCGACAGCGAATTCGACGCGGCGCTGACTGACATCCGATGCGCTTGGTGACACTAATTCAAACTCACCTTCTGAGTCATTTCCGGGAGGACAACCAGCATCTTCAGCTGACAAGATGATGATGTCATAATCAGTCGTAGAGAATGCTTTGTTATCACGAAGCTCTTCACGCAATTCATCATCGCCAAACTCATCGGCTTTGCTGTTATTGGCAATAAGAAAGTCGAAAGCCAGTTCAACCGCTTCATCAAGCGATTCTGCTTTATCTGTCAGCAAGCTGTCAGCGTTAGTGCTGGCGCTTTGCTTGTAGTGCATCCAAACGCAATGTTTCATAATCATCCCTTTTAATGTGCCATCGAGCTTGCGGTTACAGCCCGGTTATCGACGAAATTAAACATATACTCAATGCTGTCATTACTCTGACCGCCAGAGAATTTATGCTGAAGATACCAGGCAACAATGTAGTGACCCACACCTTCAAAACTTGGAAAATCTGCAATGGCGTCTACATCAATATCGTTATGCACTAAGAACCGGCGCAATACGTTTGAATTTAAGCTCAACTGACCTTCACTGACATAATGTAAGTTTAAGTCATTGAAACTCATATTTTCAGGAATTGATAACGCCATAAAACCTCCGTGTACTTAACTTGCTTTTAATCCAAGATTCATGCTGCCATTGATATCTCGATGACCGAGATAGACCTTAAGTGCGAATAACCAATCGCTTGTCTCAATGACTAGCTTATTCGAAGTAATATCATTATAAAAGACGCGATAGATGACGCTACCGTGCGAATTCTCTGATTTTTCAATTAGACGGCGAGCCTTTGGCTCCGACTCAATCAATGACTCATAGTGCGGCAGTGAACCTGGGTTTTCAGGCAGGTAAAACTCTTTAATGAACTTTTCAAGCGCTCCAATCGCTTTGTAAACAAGCGCACAAGTCACATTAATGGCTTTTCTTAACTCTTGCTCATTGTCTTGCATTGATCGAGATAGCGTCTCGCTGATAGTTTTATCAATGACTTGCTGAGCTTCTTTTTGCTCAGCCACATTGAACACGTTACTGACTTTTTTAACTGATACACCGCCTTGGTATTCGCCGTCAGCAAACATATATTTATTGGTCAGCTCCACACCAAGTTTCACTTCACCACCTAACCGCAGGTCGCTTTCAGGAACAACATAGTGCCCCCGTTTCTCAAGGACGCAATACGCCATTTTCTCAGCTATATCAAAGATGGCGAGAGTGCGTTCAAAGTTCTCTGGCGTCATTTCAAAGTGAACATTGAACGACGGCAGGGCTATTTCATAGCGGCTGTGGCCAAGCGCGGTAAGCGAGAAGCCAAACAATGATTCATATAACCCCGGCACATCGACCGCCACAAGGTTATTTATGCGAGTTTTAACTGTGGGTTTGTCAGTCTTTTGAAGAGACGTTTTAACCGCCTCTCCTGCACCTGAATGCTCAATGTCAGCTAAGATGGTTAACACCTTGTCCGACAGTTCGAAAAGCGTGCTGTAGCTGTAATTAATGCCGCTGGCCAACACTTCCAATGGCTGCTCTAAAGCGCACTCTGGTCGAACGTCATGAGCATTATAAGTGACATCGTGCTCGATGCGCTCGGAGCGTGCGCTCAACATTCTTTCCCAATACTCTTGAGCTTTTTCGATGCGCGAATCAGCGTTTTCAGTATCGAGTCCGTTAGCGCGGTATAACGCGGACAATTCCTCTTCTGTCCATAGCTCCGGTGCTTTTGGGAATCGGATGCTGGTTCCAATTAATTCGCTATCCCAGTGACCTTCGGTTTCAAGTTTTGGTAGATGATTGATAAGTGACATGATGCTCTCCAATAATGTATATCGATGATAAGAGCATGACACTATTAATAATTGGCGCTACTGTATTGAGTGGCAACGAACAAAAGGTGATAATGTTTTTTATTTTTCAGGGATGATCATGAGAGCGATTAACGGAAGTCTATCTTTCTTTTTCAGTCAGCCAAACTCACTCTTTACAACAGCGCTACTAATAGCTGCGCCATTGTTGATTAATATCTGGTGGTGCTCTGTCATTTTCTCGACAGCCTTTATCGGTTGGTGTTATCAATTGATTCAGAATCTAGCGCAAGGAAAGCATCAGCTGCCATCACTTTCTCGGCCGTATTGGGTGCTTAGCGGGGTATTAATTACTGCCATATCCTGGCTGCTACTGCCTTTATCTTTTGTTCCGAGTTTAATTTTTGGCGGCCTGAGTGTGCCTCAGTTGTTATACGATATAAAAGTGCTAGTCGTGGCTTCCGAAGCACTATCGCGGTATGACGTTATCATATACTACTGGGAAACGTATAAGTGGCCGTTATTTTTCATGCTTATTGGCTCACCTTGCTTCTGGCTACTAATTGCAATCAATGAATCAGCGGTATATGACAACGAAAAATATAAGCCGGTATTTTGGCTTCGAATTATACAGCAGTATAACGGGTTGCTACTAAAGCTCATTATGGCTGTGACTGGAGTTTTTATTGTTTACTCGATAATGGCAGGGGTGTTGGAGTTCATAACGGGTACTAATTGGTTATTTTTGCAGGACTTACTATTTTTTGCGTGGAGTATCACCAATGCTTACTTGTTAGGGATGTTTGCGTGCACGGTGCGCCTTCAGGACTCAATGAGAAGGGCGCACCGGGCAGCGTTGTAATAAACCGAGTGTCAATGGTAAGTACTGGTTAAATATTGCTTTATAATCGTTAAACTATTTTTCGGCTGGCACAGACGACCGTCGAGTATAGTCAATGTCATATCTTTGCGTCCAGGGCGGCGCACCAGTCGGCCTATCCCTTGCTTCAAGCGAATAAGGCATCGAGCCACAAGCTCATTGTAATTGACATTGTTGCCAGCCGGTTGCTCGAAAGGAAGTTTCATAATGATCAGGTTTTTAATCGCCGCGTCATTCTCAGCGCTAACGTCTTTATCAGTAATATCAATGCCCGTCCAAGCAGAGCCGGTCGCCAGCCATATTGGGGCGTCACCAGCTTTGTAGCGCTCCATATAAGTTTTAGCTAACATTCGCACCGATTGACCTTTACGTTGAGCAATAACGCGGGGAGAAGCTAACCGCTCTTCTAATTGCTCTATTTGCTCATAACTGGTGCACAGCACCATTGTTCCACCATCAGTACCTTTAGTTATTCTTTCAATTTCACTCTCGCAATTTGACATGTAGCTGTCAGATGACGGATCGAAGCTCTCATGAGATTCCGGCAATACTAACTGAACATTATCAGCCAGCCATTTTGAGTGAATAGGGGGGTGTGTGACGACCTTGTTAAATGGAGTGTTGAGTTTAGCTGCACTGTATGAGTAGCCGTTTAACGACTCGCCACCGAACGGAATATGGAGCGTTGCTGAAGTGAAACTCATACCAGCAGATGCATACACGATAAAGTCAACAATGGAGTCTGTTGTGCCACTGCCACTTTCAATACGCAGGTACTTTTTAACAGGGCTTGCCTTTAATGTAACGGAGTGAGATTCATTCGATAGTTGGTTAAGTATTTGTGCGTACCGGAGTACATCGCGTCCATTCAGTGTTTTTTCTAACGTTGACCGCGAGTAGCTTTTGACAAATTGCTGAACTGCTTCGTTCAACTCTCGCTCAAGTAGTATGAGCTGAGGAAAAGCCGAGTTGTTTCGCAAAGCAATTTGGTCATCAGCATTCGCCGGCACTGCTGACATAAAGAGATCCAGTATTGAGCGTACTTGTTGAGCCGATGCTTTTCGGTAGTTTTTCATTGCACGCTCTAGCCCAGCGAGTGAGACTGAGCTTGAAGCCATTAGGCTCACCATGTCGGGAAGCAGGTGAGCTTCATCAACAAACAGCAAGGGAGCTGGAGAAAAGAAGCCAGAGGCTAGCTCAGGTGAGCTATCAATACGTTTGCGGTTGTCGAAGTAGTAATATGGATAAGCGATGTGTGTCGATTGGTACTCTTCATTACGTATTACTTCATAGTCACTCCATTCCAAATTCAACGATTTGGTTTTCCGTTTGCCTTGCAGGGCGCTAAGAGCAATGAGTGAGTGGGTACAAAAGACAATATCTGCGCCCTGTATACCCTCTTGATGCTGTTTAAACTCCTGATACCCGGGATCGGACTTTACGGTATCGTGCAACACCGTCAATTCACTTAATGGTATGTCATCAAATTCCTCAAAAGCAGATACACTTAGAGTTTTACTGGTGGTGATTTTTTCAAAAAAGCGATCATGTTGTGGGTGCTCAGGGAATTCATCACACCAAAAGAGTGCCAGGCGTTTTGATATAAACTCAGCGCTTGATTGTGACTTGACCGCTTTGTAATCAAGCGAGTATTCATTCTTAAATAGGCAATAATCGGTATAAAGCTGGTTCACAATAGCAATCGTCGGCGCAGCAACAATGACTTGCTTAGTTGGGTTAAGCTGTTTGGAGCGAATAGCTGCGGCAACAAGAGCCAGCCCTTTGCCAATCCCGGTACTGGCTTCGCAAAAACGATACACACCATTGGATTTCTCATGGGTTAAGAAGTTAGCTAAAGTGATTTGTTGCTCACGACGCTCCATGCCCGGCAAAGGTAAAAGGTTATTTGTGCTATCGGCTTTGGGTGTAGCTTGTGCCTTTTCATGTTGCAGCAATAACGCATTCGCCGCCCCAATTATCGCATCAGCTGTTGATGCCAGTTGAAACTCACGCTGGTAATTTGAAAGCCATGTTTCAGAGCTCATTACCCGGACATCAATATCAGTATCCGGTGTATTGTCGGGGAGTGTTGGAGGTAACGATTGACCAATACCAGCTTTCGCCGCAAGCCGAATCACGGTCCCAAGACCTAAATCTTTACCTTCTTGCTCCTTAATGGTCGTCTTCAGTTGCTCTGACCAATCTGCGTTCACTGAAATTTTCATTTTAATCCTAATAACAAGTTGCTATAAAATAAATCTACCAGTAAGGTATGAAAAGCTCAATCAAAATAAAAGGTTTTTCAATGCAAAGACAACACGTAATTCAGTTGGCTTTTCCGGGGCAGGATCGGCGCTCTGCCGAGTTTTATCGCGGGTTCGTTGCTCTGCAAGGCGAAAAAACACTGCCAAACAGTCTGTTTTGGCGTGACGAAAGTGGCAAAAGTATTTGTGAAACGCCACAGATAAGGTGGGTTCCGTCGTATCAAGGAGTGTCCATCGTTGCGTCATCGTTATACGAAACTGAAATCAATGAAAGTGTCAGCCATTTAATGGCGTCTCTGCTTAATACTGAGCTTAATGAGTTTAAGGTTAGCAAGACGGTTAGGGACGTTGATGCGGTAGAGCTTGACGACATCTTTGATTATCACGTTGACCGAGTGTTATACGACGCCTCAGCTAATAAGGTGGCGGCGTTCCTGGACGCGCCGGAAAAAGAAAAGCGGGACATTCTTGAAGACTATCTAAAGTCAGAGCTTACCCGCGAAGCCGAGGCTTGGGGTGTTGATGAATCGGTGTTTATCGAAAATGCCAGTCACATTCGAATTTCGCAAATGAAATCGCTGGCGCCTGTCAAAATCAAGGACAAGACAACCGGTGATGTGAAGCGAATGATTGCCCGGTACTCGTTCAAGTTCACCATGCCGGTACGTCTGTACGGGACATGGCAAATTGGGCGGCAGCGCTCAAAGGGTTACGGCATTGTTCGTCCTGATACTGGAAGGGGGCTTTAATGTATACCGACAGTCCTTCGAAATTAGCGCACGAGGCGTTGGGTAAAAAGGCCATCCCCGGTGATATTAACGAGCCATTTCAATGCGCAATGTGCGGCTATGAATTTGAAACGGATGGCCACCCGTATAAACCGGGGCCTAAATTCAATAATCATGCGGATACATTTCCAAGCAAGGTAATGTGCCAGCACTGCAAGACAGTAACAACCGGCAGTGACTTTATTTTGCAAAACAAATGCGCGGTGTATTCGGCCGACGGTGTTATTTCGCTGAACAAAGACATTGACTTAGCGGGGTTTGTTTATCACCCACCGAAACCTCCATTTTTAGCGGTGTACGGCACCATCAAGCAGCAGCACCTCGTTTGGAGAACACCCGTCAGCCAAAGTGACATGCTGTTTAACTTCCGTATAGGTGATTACCTTTATCCGGTTGATAGAGAGCAGGTCATGATGATTGCAGCGGATTATCAGCAGGGGTTAGCGGCGGTGAACGATTTTCGCATAGCCTGGGGCAAAACCGTCGGCAAAAAGCTCAAGTCATTACCGTCCTTTTTTGCGGTGCCGACCAGTGCCATTCGCAGCATGAACGATGTCAGCGCTTTTGAAATTAGCCGCGGGATTATAAGTGCCTTAAAAGAGGCGAGTGCGGTACTTGAAAGTCAGCAAGATAGCGAGCTTATGCCATTAGCTAAACGTGCCCGTGAACAGGCTGAACAGGTCATCAATCATATCAACACATCAAATTACGCAGAGTTCTTTCTGGCACTGGCCTGTACGAAGAATTCAGCCGAAGAAATTGAAGAATACGTTAAAACACGAACAGTAAAAGGATCTCAATCATGAGCGAACACAAAGTTATTTCACTTCACCTGCACAGCGTTTCACCCATTCATATTGCTGATGCCAGCGCCGGTGAATCCCATATTGACCCAAAAACAGGGTATATCCGCGCAGGTAAACTTCCAAAAACAATGCCGGTAACACGCATTGAACGTAAACCTATTTTGGTGCCCAAGGAAATCAGTGGAGAAAATGATGATGCGGTTGTTCATTTTCCTTACATTAAATCAAACGGCATCGTTGGGCGTTTACGCCGTTTTGCCCAGGACGCAATTAACGAGGTGCTAAAGGAAAAAGACATGACTATCAGTGACAAAACCTATCGCGGTTTGTCCTGTGGCGCTGTATCGGGTACACCAACAGGCGTTGCTCCAACACTTAGCGAATACCGTAAAGCGCGTGAGCACTTTTATCTTGGCTTGTTCGGTGGTGGTAACGGCATGTTTGCGAGTGGCATGAGCTTTGGCGACTTTAACGTGAAGCACAAAGCATTGAGCGCAACCGGTGTACTGCCCGCTTCGATTGAAGGCGCAGTGAATGTTCCGGTACCGCAGTTAACGTACCCTGTTTCATTAGTGCGTCGTGACCGGATGCTGGAGCTTACTGATTACAATATCGAGCGTGTGGTAAAAGGTGGCAACGAAGCTATTGAGCAATGGCTTGATTTGGTGCTTGCGGCATCAAAAGAAGCTGAGCAGCTTAACGATGACGAAAAATCCGATGCAAAAGACAGTAACTTAAAAGAAGGCCGTCGTCAGAAGCTGGTCAACCTGGTTGCTTATGAAGCGGTACTGGCGGGGCTTGGATATTACAGCAAAATCGTGTTGAGCCCGGACGCTACCGATGCACAAATCGGGTTGTTGTTGGAGGCATTATCGCGTTTTGCTCAGTCTAATGCTGTCGGGGGCAAAAGCGCCAAAGGGCTTGGTCGTTTTAACTTAACGGTCAAAGAAGGTGATAATGTCCTGTTGCAATCGAATGATGGTGAAATCACTCAGTCAAACGGCGGGAACTACACTGAAGCGCTGATTGATGAATTGGATAATCTTGATGTCGATGTGCTTGAGTCATTTTTCGCGTAGGAGGTTGTATGCCGGGCAATTACAAACCCTTACGAATTGAAATCACATTACGCCATGGCTCACCGATTCGTGAGCCTAAGCACCTTATTCACCTTGATGCGTTATTAGCCTATGTTGCGGTGCAGCGCAGCATGGCGGAGGGCGCAGAGGATTTTTCAGCGCAGGAAGATTTACCTCTGGATACCATCACTGACGAGCGTGCAACACACCCAGTGTGGGCGGCAAGTGCGTTATTTTACGAGCCGTACATGAAAGAGCTGCGTTATTGGTCACGCAAAACAAACGTAGAAGCTGTTGCCAAAGCGCAGGGTGACGGCTTGATCAAGATGAAAGGCGATAAACTGTCAACCAGCTCAGGCCAGTGGAAAAGCTACAGTGAGTTTGAACCGCTTATTCATGTAAAAACGCTCACTGCCTGGTGCATCGGTGACGAAGCCGTTATTTCAGATTGGCTCAGCGACATTAAATTTATTGGTAAGCGCCGCAGTAGGGGTTATGGTGAAGTTGTTGATGTTGCCATCAAAGAAGACAGCGACGCTTATCAAAAGGCCAAATGCAGAGTGCTAACATGGCCTGAAGATGAACGCTATGTGCCGATGATGTGTGGTACTAAACCACCTTACTTTGAGAGTCGCCCAGGCTTTTATCCTCGGCGTAGTGTGTTCGCAAATAAGGCATGATTTTGCACCGTTGCAGGTGTTGCGAAAAAAGCAGGTTTATACGCTCTTTAAAAAACAGGTATGCAACACGTTCAGGAAGAGGTGCCAGTAGCATTACTTTAGGGTAATGCATTGTTAGGCGAAGTAGCGTTTTGGCAGCTTATGGGGCGTTACGCGTCAGTAGCATTGTCATTAGATAATGCATTGGAAGAGGGCGGTGCTTTGTTTGCTGGCATCTGGCAGTTCGGTATCAATAGCACCATTATTGTTTGGTGCATTGGAAGGATGCAATATCAACTAGGGCAGGAGCGATTTCCGTATCAGTAGCACCATTATGATTTGGTGCATTGTCAGATGATTGTAAAAAGCACTGCGATGAGATGACGTGCCAGTAGCATTACCGTAAGGCCATGCATTAAACGAATAATAAGTTGCTATTAAGAATGTGGCATTAGCAACGAAAGTTGCGATTTTCGCAAATGAAGCATGGTTTTATACCGTTGCAGGTGTTGCGAAAAAGCAGGTTTATACGTTCTTTAAAAATAAAGTATGCCGCTAAGCTCAGGCAGGGGTATCAGTAGCACCATTGTGATTTGGTGCATTATTAGTACGATACGCTGGACGCTTGCCTTAATAGTGGCGTATCAATAGCACCATTATGATTTGGTGCATTGCTAGACAGTTCAAAGGTTTCGCATCTATTTGAAGAACTGTATCAGTAGCACCATCATTGTTTGGTGCATTGTTAGGCAAATAATTCAATCAATAACCTTCGGGTTATCACGTATCAGTAGCACCATTATTGTTTGGTGCATTGTTAGTTATTATTCTGTTTAACCCGAGCATGCAGACCTCGCGTATCAGTAGCACCGTTATTGTTTGGTGCATTGGAAGATTGCGCGACTAGCTGCGAAACCTTTGGGTGATAGGTATCAGTAGCATTACGTAGAGTATTGCATTCAACGAATAATAAGTTGCTATTAAGGGTGCGGCATTAGCAACGAAAGTTGCAGATTTTCGCAAATAAGACATGATTTTGTACCGTTGCGGGTGTTGCGAAAAAAGCTGATTTATACGCTCTTTAAAAACAGGTATGGCAACACGTTCAGGAAGAGGTGCCAGTAGCATTGTCATTAGATAATGCATTGGAAGTTCAGGAATGACGTGAGGCGCTACCAAGAGTCTGTGTGTCAGTAGCATTGTCATTAGATAATGCATTGGAAGACCTTATCTTGAGACGGTAGACCGGCATACTAAGTATCAGTAGCACCATCATTGTTTGGTGCATTGGAAGAGCAATGACTTCAGGTAGTCTTCAGTGATTTCTGCGTATCAATAGCACCATTATGATTTGGTGCATTGGAAGCGTATTTTTGCAGAGAGAAGGCAAAGATTTCATAAAGTAGCATTGCCGTAAGGTAATGCATTGGAATATAACACGGCGAGACGGAATTAATGCGAGGGTTTCGAATCAGTAGCATTATCACTAGGTAATGCATTGGAATACAGACTGAATAAGCCGTTTTGAAGCATCAGGAAGGTATCAATAGCACCATTATGACTTGGTGCATTGGAAGTGCCACCCGGTAAATTCGTAGCCCGGCTTTGATGGTGTGTCAGTAGCATTACTGTAAGGTAATGCATTGTCAGTGCTCAGCTAGGCGAATTGCGTAAAAGGTCGTCGGGATCAGTAGCACTACTATTTAGCGGTGCATTATGAATCATAGGCCGGAGTCCCGGCCTATGAAAAACTTCATTCACACACGAAACTCAATAAAATCACCAAGCTGCCATAATCGGCTATCGATTGGCTCTTCACTGAAATAAGTTGATAGGTGAGTTTTACATACCCGGATATATCCGTGCCCGTTTTCTGCGCGACGTACCGCGTCATAGTCATGCACAAGAAGGTCATAAGGGTAAGCCTGGCGCCAAAAAGATTCAGACTGCTCAAAAGCCCATTTTAGAACAGCCTCAAAGGATAAATAGGCCGTTTCACGCTCTAATACTGACATAGCGACAACAAAACTGCGCACTTCAAACAATACGTCACTAATGTAGTTAACGCTTTCAGTACAAAATCTCCAGCCATCCGGACTTTTTAGGTAGGTCAATGACTGAATGTTTGAACACTGTTTTTTGTATTGCATGACATCAAGTGCCTGAGTGTAGAAGTCACTATCACGCGGAACACTGAATTTAGCTTGCTTGGCCGTTAATTGATAGTCAGTCAATTTGTCAGCTAGATTTTGAATCCGCCCGGCAATAATGTCTGTTATTAATGACCAATTAGAATCTGTCATTTGTGTTGCTCTGGTGCGGCGCAGATCGGTTTCATACTCATAGGGTATAGCCGACTGTAATCGGTTAAGTAAGCTGGCTACAAGTTTTTCGTGAGCAATAGATGAATTTTCACCGTCAAAGCGAGATTTCAACTTTCGTAACAACCGGTGAAAAGAACGGTGCTGAATGATACCAGCTACGTTATGAAGGTAAGTGCCAAGTGATAGGAAATCTGGTTGCTGTGCCATGTGAACCTCCGCTGTTTGAGTGTGGAGCTATACTCGCACAGCGGGGTATTGGCGCTACTGCGTGGCTTTATCTGGTTTCCTTAAACCAGTTCATCAAAACATCATTGGTGTGCGCCGCACATTCCTCCAAGAAAAGCTCTGCCGTATCACAGCTATCCAGGAGCTTATCGACAAGCGTTTTCGGATCGCCTTTTCGGCACAAAAGATAGCGAGGATCGTGATCTTTTACAGAAAACTCAATCAGCATATCAACTACACCATTGGCTATGATGTCCGGATGCCAACAAAAAAAGCTATCCTCAGCAAACGCTTTCTTAATACGGCTCATGTCAGTATGTTGCTCTAGTGCTATACGTTCGATAGCCACTACAGACTCTTGTGTTCCCAGGCCCATTTTAAAAAGCGACCTGGAATCGGCCAGTGCGTTTAAAATCGGGTTTTCAGAAATATAACTTACTGGCGTAATAGTGAGTCGGCTGGCAATTCCTTGAGAGTCAGTATCAAAAGAATCTTTAATGGACTTCTCACAAGTTTTTGACACTCCCCACTTCAAAATGGCGTTAGTATCAAACCGAGATAAAAACACATCATTACTATACCCAGTCAAACCATGACTGCGCTCGTTACCTGTCATTTTTTGCTCCTATTTACCAAAAAACCAGCCAAGACTAGCTTAACTGGTTTTATAATATCAGGCAGTTGTAGGGAAGAAATTTACTGCCCGAAGCCACCATTTTGATTAAAGCCACCTTGCGGCATTTGTTGGTGCTGTGGCGGATGTTGCGGCTGTTGTGGAGCTTGACCATTGTTCATCGGTTGTTGTCCATTAAAGCCATTTGGTGCTGGCTGTTGCCCCTGTGAAGCCTGTTGATTTTGATAGCCTTGCTGTGCCGGTTGCCCTTGCGATGCGTTTGGATTAGACCCAAGTAACAATAGCCCATCAATCTTGTTGGCTTCAATTTCAGTTATAAAACGATCTTGGCCGGTATTTGAGTCTTTAAACTTACGGGTTTTATTTTTACCAACGATCTGCACAGCCGAGCCTTTTCTAAGGTAATCCCGCGCAATTTCAGCGTTGCGGCCAAAGCATTTCACGCGATGCCACTCCACCTTTTCTTCTTTTTGTTGAGTTTGCTTATTGGTATAACGCTCACTTGTGGCAACACTTAGCTCCGCGATTGCTGTTTGGTTTTGCGAGTAACGCACAACCGGATCTTGGCCTAAGTTACCTATGATGATTGTTTGAGAAAATGAAGCTGACATAAGATTGTTCCTTCTAAAATCAAAATAAGACAAAAAGGGCTGTTGCCCAACAACGAGTCTATTAAAACACGATCACGGTTTACCGCTACTGCTCAGGCACTAACAATTTACCGTGTCCAATAGTAGACGTTATCTATGAATGAAATTCGCGGACTGACACTATAATGAGAGATTCATCGTCACCAACATCCCGCTTAAAGGCTTCAACGGCATCAACGACATCTGACGCCTGACATTGGTAGATTTCTAAATCATCACTACCGGCTGCTAGGTTTTTGTACTCAATACGATAATTACGCATGAACATGACCTCGCACTTCCATGTGAATTTGCTTTTCCACAACGGACCATTGGAATGGGGTCGTGACGTTGGTATTAATGACATTGGATCTGATGTAGGGCTTTGCTATTAACCGTCGGAAAGTGGATTCAATCACTGATACTGGAGCAGAGTCAGAACGCATAACGCAATCACAACCGAGATAAAGGGCGGCGGCTTGCATATCATTGATGTTGACCAAAGTTGCTGACAAATCTTTACCCAGGTACTTTAAAAGGGCAGCCGTATCATCAACCGCGGCTTCAGAGTCCTTGATGGACTGATAACACTCTTTGTCGGCTAGTAGGGCGGTATCAAACAAATAAGGCAGTGTGACGCGCTGAATGCGTGATACGTCATTCAGCAGGTTGTGTAGGTTGACTTGAGGCATAATTTTCTCCAATCGTTTAAGGACAAGCGAAACGATATAGAGAACGGGAATTGGGGCTACTGGTCAGGAATAGGGCGCACACCGTTTGATGTGCGCCAATGAGATTGTAAGTTACAGGTCGTCGCGCAGACGAAGCGCAACAGGCAGGAACGGCAAGCCATCGTTCGTGAGATTAAAGAATTTCACTGTTAATTCGCGTCCTACCGCGCTTAAACGATCCTGCCATGCGCTGTGCTTTTCGTGCATATTGCCGGGAGCAGTGACGTTAAATGACTTACCTTGAGGTGTCTCACACACATAGATAGCGACATTTAAGGTTTCACCGTCTTTGATGCGGGGCGTCCCTTCGATGACATCAACAATTTTAAATTCCGCATCTTGAAATGATTTTACTTTGATTAATGACTTGGAGCGTTTTGGCTCGTAACCTTTGTCGTTGGTGCGAACGATTGCGCCCTCATAACCGTCATCAACCCATTGCTGATGTAGCGCCATGACGTCTTCTTCATTTTCGACCATTTTGGTATCGGTTAAAACGATATGGTCGTGGTTGTCAGGCACAATAGTTTCAAGCTGAGCCACGCGCTCTTGATAGGGTTCATCTATCACCAAGTCGTAAACGTGATATTGAATGTTGATGCTTTCTGGCTTTGCTTTTTTGATCCAACCGTTAATGGTTTGAAGCGGGTAGCCATGACAGTAAAGCTCACCGTCTAATATGGTGTTCTCGTCTGTTAGAATGCCCTCTAAGGCGTCTGCAACGTGGGGTAAATTAATCCATTTTCCGCCGCGTGACCACAAGCGGATTTTGTCGTCGATACGTGCAGCAAGGCAACGATTACCGTCGAGCTTAGGCTGTGCAAGGGCAGGGTAAGGGACGTTTTTCACCTTTGAATGTTCGGTGGCAAGCATCGGCTTGGTGAGTCCTAAGCCATTGGTGGCCACTTGGCCTTCCTGCGGCTGTTCAAAGGTGTAACCTTTATCGACTTTCTTCGAGATTTTAGATCGCGCTTCTGACAGGGCTTGGTCTAAGGCCGAGGTTTCATTGCTACGACCAATGTTCTTTCCTTTAGCAATGGTGCGAATATTCTCGGTCGCTTTACCATCGAGGGTCTTTTTTGCGCGAGTGATAATGATAGCGCCGCGTGTTTCCAGTGGGCAACGCACTTCGATTTCCCAGCTACCTACTTTGCCTGATGAATGGGTGGTGTAAAGCGTTTCTAAAAGATGTTGATTGCTCATATAAAAATGTCCCTGTTGTTGGTTGCAGGGACACTATAGGACGGGTGGATATTCGCGCTACTCGACAGAATAACGACTACAGACAGCCGATTTCATGCAGTAACGCTTGTGCTTCGTACCATTTAACAGGGAAGTGGCGAGCCAGCCCTTTACCATCGCCAAAAGATGTCAGGCAATACTTATCTATTTTAAAGTCAGGGACGGATTTTATAAACGCATGGCTATCAAGCGTGTAGGTCGTCCCGGACGGATAAACGGGGAATGCCTGCGGTACTGTGACGGTGAGATATTGGCGATGGTCACGACCACGACGGTCAATCGAGTTCGTATTGTCACCGACTTTGCTTTAAGGCCGCGAATATAGAATCAGACCTGTCCGTTTTTGGTTGTCGCTTTCATCAAAAGACCAGCACCGTGGATTATCGACATCAACTTAGGTTTGTTACGGCGTGGTTTTCTTATATTTGTCGTGAAAGGCTCTAAAAATATATCCGATAGCATGACCACCGGCAAAAGTTGCAGAACCCTGAAAAGCGACTTGTACCGTAAACCCATATACGACGCCCCCACCAATGACGCCTAACAACCCAGAGAATGCCACGAGAAATAATTTTTGATTGAAGGTTTGGTACTTATGAGTGGATATACATCCCAGGGTGATACCAACAAAAACGAACCAAAGCATTGATGCGCTATTCATAATAGTATTTAAAAGTATCCTTTGAAACGAGATTTTTGTCTGTCTGCCAATCTAAGGGTGGCCGTTTTTGCGCCATGCCCTATAGCGTTAAAAATCGCTGTCACAGTAATCAACACAATTAGACCTGCACCGGCCATGAGAATAAACGCTGTGAACCCGCTAATTAACCCTTCAGATTGTGGAAGCCACTCTCTTAGAGTATCAAATGCTGACTTCAGTTGGGGTCTCTCCCAAACAGCATAGAGCGCCACACTAACTAAGCCGAAAAAGGGCCAGCTACACTGATTGTGACCTGACTGATAGCCGTCACAAATAGCTACAGAGAGCCATAGCAAAACAATAAAGCCTGTCCAGATAATGTCTAGCATCGTATAATCCTTATTTCATCATATCACAGTAAAACGAATGCTTAGCTGGTTAAAAGAGTAATTTTTTGCTCGCACTGCTCGATATTGAACTCGCAAATTTCAGGCGCAGTTGCCTTAATGCAATACCCAGTCCATTCAGGGGTTTCGTAGACTTCATAACCCCATACGGCTGTCAGCTTTTCACAAACATCAAAGGTATGCTTGGAATATACCTCTGACTCCCAGTAGGCATCCGTCGTATCATTAAGCAGGTTTTCCAGTGCTGTCTTTTCGCTTTCGATGATAGATTGCAAAAGCTCGACACGCTTTTCGGTGTCACCCTGTGATTTCGCGGTGACGTAAAGCGCACCGGTTTCAGCGTTGATGTAATCCTGGATAACGCTAAACTTGTTGGTTTCGTTGTACGTATACCATTTGTCGTCATGGCCACTGAAGAACATACCGGCCACATCACCCGATGTCACACCAAGCACTTCCTGAAGCTTTGCTAGTGCTGCTTCCACTTCACCATCGTACCACTGTCCTTTAGCTTCAATGAGATTACGAACGGCAACGCCGATTGATAGTTGTGCCATGTGTTTACTCCTGTCTTGGGTTGATAGTGATAGGCTACCAACAAAGAGAAACCGCGCTACTGGTTAGATAGCGCGGCTTATGCTTAAGGTTTCGCGTGGAACAATTACGCGGCTACATCCCACGACGGCTGTAGCATTGCTCTGGCTTTTTCAAAACTCGGAATGCCAGGCATAAGATCAAGTGAATCAATACCGTTGAACCAATTAATA
>Ga0114911_1000127_pt1 | contig 65582 bp, 117 predicted proteins | sample MalvireepMed_904_FD_89688 | JGI IMG/M metagenome (GOLD analysis project Ga0114911, IMG submission 89688) | Marine viral communities from the Global Malaspina Expedition - Malaspina viral metaG DeepMed_904 | ecosystem: Environmental > Aquatic > Marine > Oceanic | place: Mediterranean Sea...
CTATTATGGAGTCCAAAGCTAAAGAAGTAGAAAAAGAAGAAAGGGAGTTCTTTGACGGCACCACAGCGAAAGGACTTATCATGCAAATATACCGCTCCAACGCCACCCTAATGAATACTGACGAAGGTAAAGGCCGGGTCAAGATCGCTAAGTGGGTCGCTGAAAACTGGAGTACGATGAGCGATGATCAGAAGCGCATTTCAATTAATCAATATTTGGTTCCGATTGTGAACCGTAGTTACGGTGATAATTACGGGATCAACTTGTCTAGTCGAGCAAGTGATGAGCCGACCACCCCCTCGTTTTTTAGTGGATATCTTCCAGTGGGCCATGGACCCTGGGCTGGAACTGACTATAAGACCACCGAAATACCCTCCTGGGACGAAGATGAGGACATTGAGCAGGGTAGGGGCCTAGGCAAGGTGTTTGAATGCGTTCTAGGCCCCAAAACGGGCCTTATACGGTTAAGATTTAAGAGGGCTTTATTAGGATGAAAATAAAAATCACAAACAAAAACCAAATGCTGACTGAAGCCAAAGGCGATCCAAAGTTGCCAATTATCGGGTATAGAAGAGATGCCAAAGGTAATATAATTCCAGTTCGTGCCTCCTGGGAAGGCCTTAAGCAGCGCAGAAACCCTCTCTTCAAAGGAACTCCCCTTGGCAAAAAGGGAATGATTTCAAGAAGTGAGGCGGGTGGGGTGCTGCGTGGGGTGGACCCAAACATCACATGGCTAGAATATATGAATAAGGATGTGTCCAGAGGCTACCCGCAGTCTGCCGTCTATGATTTAAAGCTTCCATGGAAGAGATCAGAGCAGCTTCGCGCTGCCGGCGATATGGCCAGAGATGTATTTTTCGCAGCTAAACAAAATGTCCTCGCAAGAATGAAAATGATGGCAGACCAATATGGTGCCGAGCGAGCACTTGAGATGATTGGTGTAAAAAAAGCGGAGGTGCGCAACCTCCGGCCCGTCGAGGCTCCAGGCCTGAAAGCAGTAAACGTCAGGTTACACCGGACTCCTCAGGGCCCCGAACGCGCCAAAGCAATTGCCGCAGTGGGATACGATGCACCGGTTATGAAGAGATTTTACGCGCCGCTGGTTATAGAAAACCATGCTATACCTAGAGAAAACTGGGCTCTCTTGATCAGTGACGAGTTTGAAAATCTCTTTGGGCAACTATACGTTACCGGAAAATATGAACAGGTAACGTATGAACCAAAACAGAAGTACGAAACCGTGACTACGAGAACTCCCGGTAGGGACGGAAGGATGGTCGTTGGAACAAAAAATGTAAGTCGAGATGTAAACGAGCTTGGTAAGTACGAGACCAGAACCGTAGATGCATTTGAGCTTTTGGAACCGAGGACGGGACGGGAAATAGACCAATATGAAAAGACTGGCCAGTGGCCAAAAGCAAGGCCAGGGCAAAAAAAGTCCCCGCGACAAAGGCTTAGCAGATTCGGGCTCCATCGAGCATTATGGGATTTGGCACCGGTATACGGGGTGCGCGCTGACTCACTTGTAAACGCTCGCACAAAAGCAGTACAGCTAGCTCAGGTAGCCGCAGCTAAAACTAATACTAGAAAGTTCGGTTTGGTTAATCGCCTTGAACACGATTCTAGTCTTGCACAAGAGGCTGCCGAACACTTAGAATTCTTAAAAAATACTGCTCCACCGGGCATGACCATGGAAGAGTGGGACAAGGAGTTCAGGGGGGTCCTGGCGGAGCTTGACGACGAATTAGCGCGTCCCGACTTGTCTCCAAAACAGAAGGCTCAAGTTGAGCTAGACCTCCAGGATATGAAAGCTCGCTTGCGAGGCCTACCGCATAAGCCAGATGTAGCGGCCACATATCCTGCCTCTGGATCTCCCCGAGTAAAGATGGGCTCTATTAAGCCAGCGATAAAAGTAGGTGCGGTAGGGGCAGTGGTTGCGACAATTTTATCCATACCTGACGTTGCGTATGCCTACGAATCAAATGGGTCACGGGCGGCCTTCGATAAAGCAATTGAGATTCTACCAAGTGTTGTAGACCCAACTGGTTTTTATGATGTGGTCGTTGGACTACATACAATACTTTCCTCACCGGATCCCAAGAAAACATCAGAGATATACGGCAAAGCAATTGGCCAAGGCCTTGGCGCATACCCGGAAAAGTTCCCAGGAGGGACAGATATAACCGGAGAACAACTGCCGCAGTTGCAGCTTCCGCTAGGTGAAAAACCGGAGACTCGTGAGGATCTTAAAACGCAGATAGATCTTGGAAAGACCTATGAGCCTCATGGCAATATACCGGAGCCTTCCAAAAGAACCTCGTCTCCTATACCAAAGGCCCACCGGCCCCTATATCAACAAGACCCAAGAACAAAGGAATGGATCGTAGATCCAGAGAGTTTAGAAAAATGAAGCATTTAAAAGAAAATAATGAAACGTACTTCAGTCATCTTAAATTCGCTTTAAGTATTGGAACAAGCCTGATGATAAGAGGAGCACTTCTTATTCTTCATGCCTTTCTGCCCATGGTAACGATTCCAAAAAAATGGAGTCTTGACGACACCCTGAGAACAGTATATCGGTGGTCTGTTTATGCCAACAAAAGAAAGAAGGGGACCTTGAATGAATAGCGGTTGGAAAAGCTTCATCAACGAAGCAAAGCAAGATAAGAAATTTATAAAGAAATTTAATATTACTGTCTTGCAAAAGAATACGCCGATGCCCGCAGAGGCAAACCCCAGGGAATACCATCAGCAGATCGCCCAGCAGGCAGAAGAAGGGCCAATGTTCAGTAAGGATATTCTTGAGATCATTGAAAACTTAGAAGACAGATTCTTTCCAAGAGAGAACAGAAAAGTATACACAAAGTGGCTTGCAAATATTGTTCGAGAACACCACGGAAGGGTAGGAGGATACCTTCACTACATGAAAGGACCGGAGGGTCTTCCCTATATAGTTGATTTTCTTAATGGAACCAGGGAATCAACGGAACCACTGTGGTCCCTGAATTGGGGCGGCATGAAGGCCGCCGCTGAAGACTGGCACGAACAGTTTAAAGGAGTCGAGGATACCGGGCATTTTGAAAGCAAGAACGTTCTTCATGACTTTGGAAATGGGTATACAATAGTTGATGTGCCATCCGAAGACCTAGCGGCGGAAGGCAATAAGATGGGGCATTGTGTTGGTGGCTATTGTCCCGAGGTCGAGAAAGGCAAAATCAAGATCTACTCTCTTAGGGATCGCAATAACAATCCGCATGTGACAATAGAGTACTCTCTTGAGGGCGATGGGATTTATCAAATTAAAGGTAAGGAGAACAAAGCTCCTCATGAAAAATATGCTAAAATGATTTATCCATGGATTATTGAAAATTTTACCGCCGAGGAATACGCCGAAAGTGATGACTTTATAGCAATAATACCCACAGAAGAAATCAAGTCCTTTATGAGGTCCGGGAAGCTGTCGCTGCCACGGGTTGCACGGATGGCGAGACAGGATGATGAATTAAATTCTTTGATTGTTGACACAATGATCAAACTTAAGCCCGTCGTCCAGGATAATACGCTTAAGCAGACTATAACGAATCTAAGATATAACAGTTCTTTTGACGACAAGCACCTTCTTAAACTTGTTGATACTATTGATGAAACAAAGGCTGATAAGAAGGATCTATTCATACTTAGATTGGCCGATTGGCCGTCACTACCTATGGATGTTTTACTAAGGCTTTTTGAGAAAACAAAACATTATAGTGAATCTGGGCTTGGCGGCCCGAGCCGCCAGGGGCACGACTTATGGCGCACAATGATTAAAAACCTTTCAGAACGTAGTGACGCTCCGCCAGAATATTTGGAACAGATTTATGATATCGTACATCAGTTGCCTAATAATGCCTTTGGAAGCCGAGTAAGAGACAGGCTACTAAAAAACGAAACCACCCCCGACAGCGTGATTAAAAAACACTTAAGCCAGTTTATTGTAGGAAAAAAACTATTATACCATGCCGACTGGAACGACTGGCGGGGTATGGACAGTGAAAAGCGCACCGACTTATATGATAAGGGGGACCGAGCAGAGCGCACGTATCGTAGCTTATCTTCTAGAGAAAATACGGATCCGAGGGTGCTGGACTTGCTGCTAGTGACTGCGTTAGAGAAAGACAGGGCGTTAGACGACTTTTTTAAAAAGGAAAAAGAAGAGCTTGGTGACGCTAGGATAGTGCAAGGCTCCCCATTGAGTATTGCCCTCCGGGAAAAAACCCGCAGCGCCGCTCAGTGGAAGATCGAGCTGTTTCGGAATCCCTCTCTCTCGGAGGCGAACAGGAAGATCTTAACTAATAATTTAGCCCCTTACGAAATTCAACTATTGGCTGGCTCCCTAGAAAGCTTCAAAGTGTCAGAAGATACGGCTGTCCGACTATTGGAAAAATCGCTCTCCGATTATATTGAATATTCTAAAGAGCTTGCAAATGCACGCACTAGAAAAGACCGTGTAGGAGAAAAGTTATCCAATTACAACTTGGGCGCGTTGGAGAGGGTTTTACAAGATATCCTCAACAGAAAAACCAGCAGGAAAAAAACAGAAGAATTCAATGATAAATTGTTGGCTGTGTCGTTAGACGACTCCCTGTGGGGTAGAGATCCAAACCACCGCGACATAAAAAGGCAGAGGAGGATTTTAAAGTCGTTCTATAATAAAAACAAAAACAATATAGAAAATTTTAGAAACCACTATTGGCCTGAAGAACAAGAAAAGTAACAATGAAGATAGCATTGAATAAAAAGAACAGATCCCTATTAACCGAAGAGACCGAGGTACTCTGGGGATACAAAATACCCTCGCATAAAAAAACATTCATCTCTTCCGAACCCTACAAGGGATTTAGAGACATGGAGCAAGAGAAAAACCCATTTACTTCCGAAAGCAACAACAAACCCAGGGGCCTGTGGTATGCATGCGGAGATGACTGGGTGTCGTGGTTGCGATATTCGGGGATGGCGTCTTGGGTAGACGACGCCCACTACCTGTATGAAATAATTCCCGGAGATGATATCCTAAAGATCTCGTCGGGACTAGGTTTGAGGTGGCTTGTAAAAAACTTCCAAGACCAGAATTATTCCGGGTGGAGGAAGCTCAATTGGAAAAAACTCCAGGACGCTGGTTATACCGGAATAGAAATCTGCCCTTATAGCAAAGAATGGGAGTTCCAAGAGATCGATGGCAAGAACAGAATGATTCCTGGTCTCTGGTTTGGCGACTGGGATGTGGCCTCTGGGTGCATTTGGGATAAAAGAGGTATAAAAGACATCAAACTACTTAAGGCAAGGGGCGAGTTTCCAGATGAAGCTGATGATTGAAAAATGGAGAAAGCACATAGTGGAACTAACACAGTTTGAAATATCGGACTACACGGATCCAGAGTCTGAAGTTAATCTTTTTAAGAACAGGCTGGGAACCGCTCAGCGCCTTGGCAAGGTCTTGGTAATGCAAAATAACATGAAAGAGAGTTTCAAAGTACTTTATAAGGCCCCATATTGGCTAATAATACGCAATGGACAGTTAGCTGAAACACTAAAGGACGTTCCAGATGTGGTTGATTATCTGGCCGGTGAACATGTTCTTTTCGACACAGTGGAAATTATAGAATGAAATTACTATTTGAAAAATTCGATAGATTTTTAGCGTCCGTCCCCGGCAAGGATCTCGAAGGCAAAACCATTGTTTTATTTGGAGATTCCCAGATGATAGGCGCCCCCAAAGAAGGCAGAGATTATGCGCATCAGGCGCGAGTATTCGGCGTCCCGAAGACATTCAACTTCAGGAAAAAGGAAGGCTGGGTACGAAATGAGCATATGGGATCGAAGCTAGAATCCCTACTAAGGGCCCGTGGCGCTAATGTAATTAGAATTGCTAAGGGCGGGACAGGCTCTAGGTTTTGGAATAAAACCCTCACTAACCGGACGGCGGAGTACCTTAAGACGTTAAAACCAGATCAGGTTATTATAAGCTTAGGTGAGAATGACTCTTGGCGTGGTGGTTATGGCAGAGATCAAAAACATATGACAAATTTTTTCAAAGACAACGCCCTGCCTCTTATGCAAAAATTAAAATCTATTTCTCCTAACGTCACATGGTTTGGACCAGCGCACAGACATAGTTCAACAAGTGGAGAAAAGGGCCTCAAAGTTAAGCGTGGAAGATTCGAAACAGATCGCCACCTGAGTGAATTCGGAAAGCAGGCAGGAGTTAACTATGTCTCAATGTTGGATTGGCCAGAAAGGGAACCGACGTTCCAGGGCCTGAGACCCAAAGAGATCCGGTATGATAAGATTCACTATAGAGGGCCAGCGGCTCAAGCATACGCCGATGAGATTAATCGAAACATTGCGCCAATTAAACCTTTGGACTCTACACTAGAATAATATTTATTTCTAGCGCTCTTCGTGCATTTCATGGTATTAAAGGATAATAATAAATCCTGGAAAATATTATGGAATTTGAATTGTGGATGTTATTAGAGTTGTGCAAAGTAATGACCTTATCTTTGATTATTGCCATTATAGCGAATGCTTTAATCCCTCAACAAAACAATGATTAGAAATGCCATAAAAGAAATACTGATTGGATGTGTATTAATAGCAATGTTTACCCTACTTATGAGAACTTGCGTGTTTATGGCTTATGAGCATGTAGATAAAACAGCAGAAGCTTTTATAATCAAAGGAGAATAAAGTGAGAGTTTTAAGAAATATTATACTGGCGGCCTTTCTTATGGGAACGCTGTCATTTACTGTCAATGCGGAGTATTCGGTCGGCTTTGCGGCGGGCGGCACACGAGGTGCTGGCGCTACTTTTAGAAGCCTGCCAGAAGACACCTCCTGGGGATGGCAAGTAACTGGGCTTCCTCTGGTTCATCCGGACGGCGGAGTAGTGTCCCTGGGCGCACAAGCTGTCTACGTACTGCACAAAAGCCAGACAGGCATGGCTTACGCCACTCTTGGCGGGGGGACAGTAGCAATGTGGGACAACTGCACAGAGGAAGATTCAAAAGATGATATCTTTTGCGAAGATGAAAGTAACTGGGGTGTTGGCCTGGGACCGGGCTTAGGATTTGAACTAAGAATGGTAGACAACCTTGCGTTTGCACTAGATGTGCCGTTGGCAGTTCTGTTTGTCAATGAAGAGTTTCATGGTATCCTTCCGGTTCCCAATCTATCATTGATGTATTATTGGTAAGAACTTACTTCTTAGGACGTCTTAAAAGGAACCTCTTTTTGGGTTTCTTTTGTTCGTTAACATATCCACCAAAGTCGTCGTGGTCCATTTCATTCGTATAGAACTCTGCGGCTTTGCGACGCTCTTGTGTTCTTCGTTCTTCTTCGGCATCTTCGAGAGAATTAAACCAATCTTCACTCTGGCCGTCGGCGTCGATTTTGCCTGTTCTAGAATGAAGGTCCCACAAAGAGATCCCAAGATCTTGAGCCCAGCTTGTGTCTGACTCGCCCTCTCGGCGTGTAGAGTATGGCTTGCCTTGCCACTTAAACTTTGCTTGGCCTCTCTCCCTGGCCAAGCTGTAGGCGTCGTCGAAATTACCCACAACGTCCTTGTCGGGCGCTACGGTCTGCTGAATTTCAGGAGGTGCCACGCTGCGGGCTCCGGCCTCTTCACCGGTTGGCAGTGTCATGGGTCCTGCTGTTAGCTCGTCTTCTCTGGCATACGCGGGCTCTTCCAAGCCACAGCCACCGTCTCTACCAAAGGCGGATTCCCCAGTGCCGTGGCCGCCACCGTCTTCGTCGTCTCGTGTATACATTATATAACGAGCCCAATTTTCTAGCAAGGGCTTCATTTTGCTCATGACATAAATAGGGTATAACAAAAAGAAAAAGCTATATATTATATGAAGTTAATACCAAGAATAAAATATATATCCGTCGTGCTTTTAATGTTTTTAATAGCGGCGTGCTCCTCCGTGTGTCCCGAAGTAACGGGCACTACCTACATTAAAGAGTATCCTGTCGTTCTCTATTCTGCTTCTTGGTGTCACTGGTGTGGCGTAGCAAAAGAATTCCTTGATGACAATGAGATTGCCTATATCGAAAGAAACCTTGAAGATCCTAAAGAATACAAAAAACTTAAAGAAGTAGCCAAGGAGTTACAGTATGGGGGATCGCTAAATGTTGTTCCAATTTTTATTGTAAGGAACAGGATAATAACAGGCTTCAGACCAGAAAAGATTCTGTATATTTTAGATAAAACCAACGGGGTCGTAAAGAAGCTGACCAATCATGAATCTCCCAGAAGTATTATTTTTAAATGAAAATAGATATAAAAACGCTGATTTCACTCTTTGCGATGGTTGCTGCCTTGAGTGGCATATGGTATACTACACAAGATAGGCTACACCATTTAGAAGAAGATGTTACACAATTGCAAAAACAGGTTAACCGTTTACTTAGAACACGATGAAACACTTACTTAAAAATTGGCATGAGTACTCAAGCAAGTCCGTAAGCCAGATCCTTGAAGAAGGACAAGCGGAGAACTTAATAAAAAAGTTTCCCGAGCTTGAACTGGCATATGAGGAAGGGATCAAAAATCCCCAGTATTTGATGTGGATTGCAAAGCGCCGTGGTGGAGAGCCCGTGATGGATATCGTTGATATCATTAGGGTTTTTGATAAAAACAAAAACAGAATAAAACAGAAGGGGTTGAGTCCGGACATTTATTCATACAAAACTCCCGGCTCTCTCAGGACTATGCTTGAGGAACTAGGCGGCTCAAAATCCAAAGAAAGACGCAGACTCAAAGAAGAAGAAACAACCCATCTTGGTGAGTTTGGCCCATGGGTGGTTGTGATGCCACACACCAAGGAAAGTAGCTGTCAGCTTGGAAAAGGGACCACTTGGTGTACAGCCGCCACTGAAACACAAAATCTTTTCTTGAGTTATGTAGGCAGGAAAGAACATGATATCGTCCTTTATTATATAATAGAGCGTGGTCAAGATCCCAGGAAGAACCCAGATGCCAAGCTGTCCGTTGGATTCATCAACGGAGAACCAAGGCTAGAAGGTGAGCATGGGGGCGTTTCTGTAAATGCCGCTAACGATGGCCTACAAAAATCAGACTTGCAAAGAATCCTAGTAGATAGATTCCCGCCCATAATGGATGCAATGCGTGCACACGCAAAATCCATTAAGGGTCTGCATCCAGCCAAGAAGCAAGTACGAGATGCTGCCAAAAATGTTCAATTATATCAAGAAGTTATAAAGAACCTCGAAGGCGACGAAAAGTTTGATATGATCAAACAAGTCTTAAAATATGAGCCGGCACAGGAAGTAATGTCCGCGATGTTTGATGATCTCTTTACAAGCGTATCGGATATAAGAGAGAGTATAGGTGCCTACGGACAATCGCGTGGTATTGTATATAACAAAATCGCTGGAGCAGTTCCGAAGAAGACCGAGGAGTTTATGTTTCCGGAAAAGTTATTCAATGATAAGGAATACTTTAGATGGAACCAGGACGATGTTCGCGTTGTTCTCGGATCTATGCTTGCGTCCCAAAGACCACTTGAATACGCCTTCCCGGTTTCATTCTTAAGAAAAGCATATGACTTTACAAGGATAGAACCAGACGAGTCGGGTATTGTATTTAGATATGTAGCCCAAGAGGTTGTTGCCTCACCAAGCGTAACCCCCGAGTTGCAGAAAGCGATCCTGGACGATAGCTTTCACAGGGCGCAGCATGGTAATAATATGTATCGCTTTGGGACGCACAGTGAAATTGCCAAGGTTATCGTTAAAAAGCCCGGAACCCCCATCGAACTAATCATAGACGCCTGCAAAAAGAACCCGACAGAGTATACACTTAATGGCGCTATAAACAATTTATACGGAACTGGACGAGTCCAGAATGATAAGCCCCGAATTGAAGATTTGCGAAAATTTGTTTCGGAGGATTGGTCAGAAATAGTGTACGATGGCGACCATATGTACAGGATGGCAAGGGCACTGTTCCTCGGAAAACAAGATTTAATGACACCCGAATTGCTCAACGATATCTATAGTATGATAAAGCAATGGTACGGTGCACAGACGTATGCGCCAGCGAAAACGAAAAAAGTCCTTTCTGAGCTAGTCGCTTCGATGATTAGGGAATACGAATCCCGACCCTCTAACCTGGGGGTTATAAAAAGAATCATTAACGACATTGAGGGCATGGAACACGACCTCTCTCATGGCACTCTCAATAGGTTACGGAGACTAGCTGGCCTGAAACAAAAACCAGATGATGTTTTCCATTTTAGGAGATACAAAAACGTAGAAGATGTAAAAGACGATTATGCAGCTTGGGCCCTAATACGACAAGACCAAATGGAGAAGTATTTATTCCCATTAGTTGAAGTAATAGTTGAAGAGAATACCGAAGCGCACCCAACCTGGGTATCCAAAGAAGTCCCGCTGATATCAGACTTTTTTGATGCCGATAAAAGCTATCCCAAGGAACACCAAATATACATGAATATGACACCCGAAGAGCGTATAGCCGCTGTTCGACTCACCATGTACATGCAAGGAACACTTAGGATTAACCCGCAGGGGTATGTAGAATGATTATAATAGAGAACAGCAGGATACCGGGGTGGTTATCAAAAATAGCGCCAATAGACATAAGGGCCGTAACCATTTGGCCGTTTGTCCTATCTAAAGAGCCAATGGACACCAGAACGAAGCAACACGAAATGATTCATGTGGCCCAGCAAAAGGAACTCTTGGCAATCCCGTTCTTTCTTTTATACGGGATATTCTGGTTGATTGGGTTAGTCAGGTATGGAGACGGACACGTTGCGTACAGAAGGATCCCCTTCGAGCAAGAGGCATACGCAAACGAAATGAAAGAAGATTATCTGGGATATCGTAAGGCGTACAACTGGATTAAATATAAAATATGAAACTCCTACTTGAAAACTGGCGCGCGTTTTTGACAGAAGGTAAAAAAGTAAAGTACTATAGAGCCCAGCCAGCGTCCACTGATGTCATCAGGACAAATGATTATATAACTATGTCTAGAAGGTTTGCTATCGATCACGCAACAACGTCAGCAACGTTTCACGATGAAAACTTCCACGTTGTCTTTACACTGATTAATCAGGACGATGTTAAAGAGGCAGATAATCCCGGCGAGTATCGTTATACCGGGAGGCCTCTGAAGGCGGTGCCAGTGTTGATGGCGGCCCCAGACGGAGATGTAAAGCCCATCAAAGTTAGATTGGAAGAACTCCACTATCCACTGGCTGATCGCAATGAGTGGTATGGGGACGCAGACTATAAAGCCAGAGGCGGCCACATGGCCAATATGACCCCAGATGAATACCTAAGAAGGGTCAGGCCACTAGACGTAGATGAGGTGGCAAGAGAAAATATCGATGACCTAAAGAACCATATCCTATCCGGTCGGACCCTAGATCCCCTAGCTATCTACGAAGATGGAAAAGAGGACGGGAGACACAGAGCACACGCAGCCAAAGAGTTGGGCATCAAGCAAGTTCCAGTAATTCTTTTCGAGAACCAAAGCAAGTGAACAAAGTACAAGGCCTTGCTTGACTATTATCAGCTTACGTTGACCATTGTCAAATTACTCTAAAAGCTTGTAATATAAACAAAATTATACTATTTATAGGTGTCCCCTAAGGTAGGATAATCCATGGGGGACACTGGGAGAAGTTTCCAAGGCTCCACGGCAGACACGCTAGGGTAGCCCATGAAACGCCCTAGCCCGCCGAAAGTTTGCCGTGGAGCCTCTTTTTATATAGTTCCCACGTTGGGAAGCTTGCCTTACCCTGCCTCGCGAGTTGTAACCAAAGGCCAGGTGCGCAAACTACAGGTGGCTTATATCGTCAGGGTCCATCATGCGAGCCAGATATTCCCAGTAGTCAAAATACAGGTCCTCAAGCTCATCTAGGTTCATCACGCGGTTCCCCTTCTGGGACTCGCTTTGCAGGTGCTTAATAAATAACTTCTTAGAAGAATCACCACCCTTACCAGGACCAGCGTTTGCAAACGGAGGCAGAGGGTGGTCGTAAGGAACCTCATCAAGAAACTGCAAAACATCATCCCGCGTTAGGCCCTCACGCACCAACCTCTTGGTTGCATGGTGAAAACCTTCCATAATAAGCTTCATATCACGCATGTTATTTATACATCCTTAGGGATGAAATGAAGCGGATCGCCGCCTTGGCTCGCCGGGTCCATTATGCGACTTACGGTGCTAAAGGGGTTCGAGTCATCAGGCTTTTTGTGTCTTGACGGACCGGGCGGAGTTGCAGGCTCTCCATGAGTCAATGCCATCGCTAGCTCTCTGCTCTCGGCGGCGGACCCTTGCGTATCGGGGTCAACATCGTCATCCAGTCCCGTTGGAACCAAAGATTGCTGAGGATCAACAATGCCGGATGTGCCCTCTGCGCTAGACCCTTGTCGCAGCTTATACTGCTGCTCGTTTACGAACTGGTCCCATTTTCCCAATATGAGTTTCATATCCCGCATGCTATAATTAGGCGACAACATTAGAAAAAACACTTACACTTAAGTGGCAACGAAACTGATCAAAGCATAAAAGAGCACCAAAGCTACGCCCCAAGGAAACGGCCCTCTAAGAGCTTTAGCCCCACCAGCTAGGCCCCCGTATAGAGCAGCCCTTTAAAAAGCCCCCTATACACCAATAACCCTTGAACATAAAGATTGTCCGCCCCATGAACCTGTAAGTAATCCTTAATAGTTCAAAAATACCTTGAAAAAATTTTTCCCAATGCCCATAATAGGCATTCCTTTAAGAATACATGGCTGGACATTGCCCACATTGAAAAACGCTAAACGCTGTACCCGATTAGATTCGTTCTAGACGCTGATAGCCAACAATGGGAACATCCGGTAGCACCAAGGAGCACACGGATGACTTGGGTGCCCAAGGAGCACAAACCATGGGAGCGCCTGGGATCAAAACAAAAGGGAACATCTGGGAAAATGGGGTCCATTATGAGCGCGTATTAGGGCGGTGCCCCCATCCATCGGCCCCCCCTGGGACATACTTTACCTAGGTTGTCAAGGGTTTTCTTTGTTCACCTGTTTTTCCTTGACACGCTGTGGTGTGCCTGTGTGGCCCTGTGTGGCCTTGGGGAGCCTGGGGCAGCCCTGGGTATGCCTGGGGTGCCTGGGGTGCGTCCTGGGGGCACTGTGGGCTACCTGGGGGGCTTGTGTTTGATCCCCCTCGCATTCCCTGTGGTTATTGTTCACTTGATTCATAGTCGTTCCCTTGGCTTCCCTGTTCACCGGGTTCAATCTGTTCCAATTGAACCGAGTGAACAAGGGGGCACCCGGTTTCCCAGGTGCCCCGCCTGTCCTAGCTCGCGAAGCCCAGGGCCTGCCCGGTCTGCGTCAGGTCCCCTGCGTTCTGAGTGAACACTCGGAGGAACTGATCGGCTTTCTGCGTCGGGCTCTTCTGGTTGAGCAGAACATTCTGCCACCGTGCAGCCTGCTGAGCCTCCTCGGTCCAGGCCGACTCTTCCATACCCTTCCGGCGCTTCACGCCAGCGTGGTAATTGTCGAACTCACTGAAAGCGTTGAGCGCTCCCCAGGCGGTCTGGCCTGCCAGTTCGGAACCGATGGATCCGCCGTCGAACAGTCCAGTCAGATAATCCCGCCGGTTGGCGAGGCGGCTGTTCGTCCGGGCTCCGTCCTCGACTTCCTTGACCTTCCCGACACTGAAGTCAAGCAGACTATTCCAAGCTTCCTCGTTCACCTGCACACCGGCAGCGGCTTGGTAAAAGTCCTGGACTCCCATCAGCACCCGGATCGCCTCGCCGATTGCAGTGCGGTACTCGGCTACGCGCTCATCGGTGACGCGCTTTGTGTGCTTCAGGTTCAGGCCCTTGCCCTTGGATTGCTGGTAGGCGTAGGTGATCGTGTTGGTACAGACGGCGCGGGTGGTGCACCCTCCGGCCGTGGCCTTCAGGGCTCCAACGTGATTGTTGAGGAGCATGAAGTAGGGGTCCACCGCGTCTCCCTTGGTTACATCAAACCGGGTGCCGTCGATCTTGAACTGCACCCAACTCGTTGCGCCCCCGTCGAAGGTGCCAGCCGTGGCGATCTTGAGACCGAATTCATTAACCACTTCTTCCGGCGGCTGGAGCACACCGAACTCGCCCGTATCCTGAAGGATCCGATAGTCCGACTTGACAATACCGAGCGTGTTGTCTCCGCGAGTCGTCGCCATGAAGCCGGGGATCTTGGAGCCGCCCGCGACCATGACAGGGCGCTTACGAACCGGGGTGGAGATCCCAGTCTGATCGAACACATCCGCGAGAACCTCGGAGGGCTTGGCATCGGATTTGTACAATCCATCAATATTGATTCCCGCGCCGTGCCATGGCGTCCGATCGGTGTAAGCGATCGAGTCGGGCATCTGGTTGTTTGTAATAAAGGACATGCGCTAGCTCCTTGGGGCGGTGCCCCGGTTTGGAATGATCCAACAGTACCAAATGGGTCAGTTAAGTCAACCCCTTTCTTTCAATCTCTCGATTAGTCCAACTCGATCCTACGGAACCGCTTGGAATCATTCAGATTATCTTGGGGCGGTGCCGGGGCCGTGGTGGGCCGATCATCAATCTCGATCCGCCGTGGGCGGCGGGCCAGGGGGTCACGGGTGGGCCGGTTTCCTTTGACTGCACTATCCACCTGGGCGGCCTCTTGGGCCTCGTCCTCCCGGCGGCGCTCGTTCAGTCTGGTCAGGTAAATCCCCCGGCAGATCCCCACCTGCTGAACCAGTGCGTTCAGAGTGTTCAGAACATCATCGGGCAGGGCTCCGTACTCGCCGATTTCCTTTAGTCTACCTGAAACGTTCTGGATCTCCTCGTGGGCCATCCCCAGGAGACCGGTGACCCGACCCGTGCGGTTTAGTTCGATGTCCTTATCCGCTGCGGCCTGGACCTTTAGAACAATTGGGTTGTCGTGCTGGTAGGTGCTCATGGGGCTCTCCCGGTTGGTTCTTCTTCACAGTAATCGAACCTTTTGAAGAAGTCAACGCCTTTCTTTTTTCTGACTCTTTTTTGTTTTTCCGCCCTTTTTTCTTTAGTTGCCTTTTTCTTTGGCAGGGCAGTTGCCGGTTAGTGCAATCATAGCAAACTCGATTCCCTGTCGGCATCCGGCCTCACGGGAATAGTTCAATCGTTCTTTTGCCGTGTTCCTCTCTTCGGGAGTCAGCGCGTGCTGAATAAGGCACTTGCATCTTTTCGGCGTGGTGTTCGGGCTTGGCATCATCGGGCTCCTTTTACTTTGATTGTCTTGATTCCCGTGCATCCCTCGTAGTGCCGTCGGATGCGACCCGGCACGGCAGCGATCTGCTTCCCGCATTGTGTACACTTGTAATACATGACGCTCTCCCTTTTATCCGTTTGACTCCTTCACAGTATCAAACTGAGCGTAGAAGTCAATCGTTTTCTGTCGCGTTCTCGGGATCCTCAAGGGTGCGCTTGTACTGCCTGACTACACTAATCCACCAGTCAGGCCTAATCAGAGTAAACGCCTTGTTGCGCTCAATGTAGGTAATCTCTCTAAACAATCCCAGCGCGTTCTGCTTGTCTCGCGCTACGGTTTTATATGCATCAGAGTATTGTCCGGGGAAGCCGTCGCAGTAGTCGGCGCTTTCGTATCCCCCCTGAGCGGCGTCTTTCACCAACTGGCAGACGTTCTGCTTACAGTAATCCTTGACCTCTTCCGCCGTGGCTCCCAGGGCGATGCACTCATTTGCAATTGCCCTAAACTCGTCCCGTTTTTGTTGGGTTCTTTCTTCTTCTTTCTTCACTTGCTCAATGGTTCTAAGCAAACGATCAATTGTGGTTTCCTTCCCCATCACACCCGTGCGTGTTTTACTTGTAGTATAGCGCAGGGCTCTGTAGGCGCGATCGACTTTGAAGTGATTAGGCAATCCGTTCGGTGCGTACTTGCGGATCAGCCTGCCGTTCTCTTTGATCAGAGACTCAGCATAATCCATTTGCTTTTCAGTTAGCTTCTTCACCGGGCGACCTCCGTGCCATCTGTCACCACACTAGCAAATGATTCAGTATGTGTCAACTGACTCTTGTGAACTCATCCTCGGTTATCACATAGGTCTTGGATTTGATCAATCCTTTCTTTTCCTTTTCAACCACGTTCTTGACGAGGGCAACCTCGTTCAACTTGTTGATCTTCTCAGATAGTTCAAGCGCTTCATCCGTCACACTACGAAACATCCGATTGCTTCTTTCCGCGCAGTCAACCTCCAGGCTCAGAGTCCGCAAAGCGTGAAGGATTTGAGATACACTAAACCCGTAGACCTCTCGCTCGCCCTGGTACTCGGGTGCTTCGTTTAGATTGGTCACTTTCACTTAGGGCCTCCTCTGGCGTCCATCTGCTCTCAACCTAGCAAATGATTCAGTATATGTCAATCAAAACCTGTTCCCTGCCGGTGAGAATCGAACTCACTCCGGCTGCCCTTGTACGAACCGGTTTATATCCGGGCCGTGTCAGCCGTCTCCACGAAGCCGGGTCCAAGCGCAAGCTGTCCCGATACTGCCCCGATGCCCCCCCGTTGCGCCAGAGGGCAGCAGGGAACAGGTTTTGATTGTCTTCTCCACTCTAGCTCAATCGTCTTCGTCGTCCCACTCGTCGTCGTCTGCCTCATCAAGGGCACACTGAAAAGCTGATTCAAACGAACTCTCGTCCGTGAGTTCCCACTTGCACTTGTCCACGCCTCTATGGAGGGCTTGAATAACCCAATCGCCTGAAATGTCGTACTCTTTATTCAGGTCTTTCGAGTTGAACCACTCGTCCACCTGTTCATCCAGCCACAGGGCAAGGTCCGCCGCCATGGTTCCAATTGTACTATCATCCGGGCGCTGCTTCTTGCTTTCAGTTGTTTCAAGCATTGTGTGTCTCCTTTCCGGTCAAGATGTTTGAATCTTTCAGTATTTCTAGACACTCTCTTAGAACAAGTAGAGTATCCTTTGGAATCGGTACGAACATCGGTGTCGGGCCTGCCAAAAAAGCAATCAGTTCGTGCAGATCCTTTTGTGTAACTAAATTCACTCTTTCGCTCCTTCGCACTTGAAGGCTTCTTCCGTTTGCCACTTGAACAACCTTAGCTTGTTCTCTGCGATTATGTCAAGTGCTGTTTTTCTTTCATTGAACAGAGAAAACTCGCAGGGCCAGCGCTCCTTCGCCTGGAGTGCCCCGTGCTCAAGGTATACGTCAATTATTTCTTCCGCTACCGCTCGGACGTAACCTAACTCGATTACTTCTTTGACCGCGTTTTCTCTAGCTCTCTTGAACCGAAACATCAGCGGGCCTCCAAGACGGGCACGTTTATTGTGGTTACTCTCTTCGTGACCACCGGGATCTCTTCGATGGTCCCGTAGATGATTCCTTCAAACGAAACAGAGTGACCACAATTAGAACACTTACAAACAGTCCGCAAGGCTGCCGTGATTGGGTAGGTGGTTACTCCTCGCCTAATTCGGTTTAGTCTGTTTCCCCAAACCGGGACCATCGCTTGCCCCTCAACCATCTCGGTGTCACATTTACGGCAATTCATTTGTCTGCTCCCTGTCTCTAAGTGAATAAAGAAGTCCTGACTCTCGAAGAATCCTCATGGCCTCTTTCATATAAGCCAACTCTCTCTTTCTCGCCGCTAGGGCTTCCACTTGTTCAATAGTTGGCAAAGGATTCATTTGGTCACTCCCTGTCTGAACCTGAGCATCAGTCTAGCCGATACTCAGGTTCATGTCAACTGCTTAGTAGCGAGTTGTTTGGGCCGCATTGAGACTAAGTGAAGCCTTGCAGTCCGGGCAGCCGTAGCGGTAGCCCTTCAGCATCTTTGTTTGCCTTGTCTTTGTGATCTGCCATTCTTTACAATCACAGTAAGCCGGCACCCGCCTGACCTTCCGGCGCAACCCATCCCGGTTGACAGTGTGGCAGCGGTCGCCCTTGGCACCCGCCTGGGTCATGTACCGCTTCCAGATCGGCCCGTGACCTGCCGTGCGGCGGCCAAGGCGTCTAGCGTGCCTCTCAGCGACGACGTGACACGCCTCGTGGATGATCGTCTCTCGTCGCTCCTCCGGGGTTGCTCGGTTCCAAAGAACTGAACTAAACCGAACCCGGCCAGTGCCTTTAAAGTGATTGTAACGGGCGTCGCCCATGCGTCGGGTGAACCGGCTGTTCCACTGGATCTTAGTGCAATCAAAGAGATCCGACTCGCCACACACATCAAACGTCTCTTTGATTAGTTGAGAGATTTCTTCTTTCGTTGTGTACTCAGACACTTGGTGCCTCCTGTGAAGTTCTCAACTACGTTAGCAAATGATTCAGTATACGTCAAGTGCCAAATACTAAACTATTCACACAGGCTGGTGATGGAGGGGCGATCCCTGAAGTACGAATGATGCTCAACCAACTTAAACCAACCGGGACAGTGGAAGTCGCCTGAGTCCCCGTTTGCCACTACAGGGCGTAGGTTGATTCGCTTATTCTTTACAATGTAATAAGCAATCAACTTACGATGCGGCGTGTCGTACCCATATGCATCCGTGAATACCTTGCCTGGACAAAATGACCAATAGCCATTCTCCCGCTCATCCTCGGTTGCAAAATAAGGCAATCCAAGACTAGCACAAAGGCTCTCCGAAAAGTACATTTCATCAATCAAGTCGGGTCCAATCAACTCAAACGAATCGGAGTTGACTGCGGGCCTGTCCATGTCTACTCGTGTTTCTTCAATCATTTCAACTCCTTACCGGCTTCTTCCCTGTAGTCAAATACAAGTTCTGAATCAACAAACTCATAGTGCAATTCAACCACACACTTACCCTCAGTCGCCGCCAGGTCCTTGGCGTCTTTATACCAATCAAAGACACGCACGTCTTGACCATGCTCATCGGGGTCTGAGGTGACTACATACTTGTAGATCATCTTGAACCTCTCTGTTCTTTGCAGTTAGAACATCTCTGGCATGTTCCCCAGATGCATGTTCCCATTGTTTGATTAGTTTCTACCTTGCGGTACTCCTTTGCAGCGAGCACAGTATTCATTGCTTTATCTAAAAGCACCGCAGCCTCACTCTTACCAGCCCCATGGTTCACTTCGATTGAATCCCGAAGGCTCTTGATACTTTGAACAATCTTAGTAAACTGCATGGTGGTCCTCCTACGCTTCGGCCACTGGGCATACCTGAAGATACCAGAAGGTTTCAAATATGTCAACTACTGTCGGCTCCGTCCCGTATGCCAGGGTTGCCAGTTCAACTGGATCACAGTAATAGAGCCACTCGGGCATCTTTCCTGGGTTATTGGTGGATTGCATTTTACTCGTCCTCCTCGTCCTGAAAGACACTCTCGCTCTTCAGATTCATCACTCCCATGATATGTCTCCCGCACAACTTGTTGTAGATTACAGGAAACTGATACATGAACGTATGCCTCTCCTCGCTTTTCAAGTGATGCATAAAGAAATCAATTACAAGGCGAGTTTCGTATGAGTTCAGATTATATTCAGTAGAATTAATCATTGTCAACTCCTTTTTAGTACGGTTGCTTCGTACCATTCATGATAGCAAACAGGTCTTTGAATTCGTTACGCGAAACCTGCCTGAGACCGTGGTAGCGATTCGGGTCCTGTCCAACCGGCGCAACCTGTTCAGAGTAAGCCCAGTTGCCAGAACTCAGGCCGAAGTTAACCCGATTCTTTTTTACCAGATCCCAGGTTACTTCATTCACATCTTCCCCATACTTCTCTCTAGGATAGACGGTTGTTTCCAGACTCATGACCTTCACTGTCTTTGGTTCATCATTACCAAAAGAACCGCGCCAGCTAACCTCGTCACCCACTTTGATTGTCTTGCTCATTGCAAGCCTCCATCGCTTAGTTCTCAATCAGTATACAGACGTGAGCCTAGATGTCAATAGTTGTCGAAGGGAGGGGTTAGGCTCTGGACAAAAGAAACGTACAGTCGTCCCTGCGTGTCCCTGAAGTCATTGTCGCCGGGGTCCTCTCCGAGCCTACCGTAGGCTACTTCAATTGACTCCTCTTCCTCTGCCTTCTCAAAGATACAATCAATCACTCTGTCCCACGGCTGGTAGCACTTGGTTGAGTCGTATCCAAAGGCAATCCCGATTGTGTTTTTATCGAGTTGCTCTTTCTCTTTATGTTGTACATCGAGAATCGCCGCCCAGACAGACTCCTCAGAAAAAGAATAGGGTGATTGCTTTGTGGTGACTCCTTTCTTCTCTTCCATCCATTTTGTGAATTCATTTACTTTGTCCTCGGGGCCTGCAATCAGCAGTTGCCACTCGCTTCGATAACCCACCGGTCGCCTCCTGTTCGTGGTGCTTGACCCATGCTATACGGCAAGTGCGTCGTTGTCAAGGGACTCTAGCTCGTTACCCGTAAGATTAACCAAGTAACAGCCGGGGTTCTTTCCATTCGGCCAAAGTTCAATGCCGTAACCGGGTCCGTTCAGAATCTTGTCGCGTCGGGTCCAACAATCATCATCTGAACAATCCGCAGAGGGGTTGACTGAATCGTAATAACGAGTCTCCTCCTTCAGATACTTCAGATTGCCATCAGGCACTTTATCACAGATAACAGAAAGGTGCCTATACCCGTGCATAACAAACTGATTAAGCACAACTCCCTCAAAGCCTCCTGAGTAGACGCGCTCCCCAGGATTGGGGGGCGTGGCAAACTCATCCCGACCAGTCCAGCGAGCATCCGTTCGCCAGTTGAAATTGGGATCCTCGTTCTCTTTAATGTAGTTACTCTCTGGGAAGAACTCCGACTGAGGAAAAGCAATCAGATAAAGATACCCATGTGAAGCGTTGGTGTTAGCCAGCACCTTGATTGCATAATTCTCATACAAAGTAAACGTACAATTTACCGTGCCATCCATCGCACGCCTGTCTGGTTCACTTGACTTAGAGACTGCTGTTTCATCCCCGTAGTCTTTTTCATTCAGAGTGCCCCAAAGCACCTGCTTCGCCCTCGCCTGGAGAATCGGGATAACATAATTATCCAAATATTGACAGAACGGCTTCCGCAAAGCCTTTGATTCACAATAAATCGTCTGGCGATCCCACAATAGATCAATCGGGGTATCACGTCGCGGGTTCAGGATCGCACGGGCTCCCCATGCAACTGGAACATCCGGCAATGGAAGTCCACCAGAGTAAACGGTCTCGCCCTCACTGTTTACTTCGCGTGGACAGTGAGACCAAAGGCCGAACGGGTGTCCAAACGAAGTATTGCTCCAGTAGTTATTCGGATCGCTTTTCAATTTCGTTCTCCTACAGCAAAGTAATCAATGGAAACATAAGGGCCACAGTGGTAACAGTCATGTACACATAAAAGCCAATCGAAGTAATGCTGCCATCCTTCTCGTGAAGCGTACACACTGTTTCAACAATATTCTTAAACAACTTCTTCTCCTGATGAACACTACTTGCGTTCATGTCGATACGTTAACAAGCCATAAGTAGTTTGTCAATGGGAAAACGAATGGTGGGTCGGGTGGGACTTGAACCCACAACCTTCAGATTAAGAGTCTGCTATTCTGCCAATTGAATTACCAACCCAGACTATTCATTGCAGATTACTTCAACAACATTAAAGTTCTCATCGCTCTTCTCTTTGATTATTCTCCATGCTTTCGTTTTGGTTGATTCTAACCAAATAGAATCAGTGCCCTCGGGAAACACAGAGAACTTACCCATCTTATCTTGTCGTAGCACCTTCCACAAGGCCCCCTGCTCCCTCACGCGGTTCTTCCCGTGCAAGGTCTTGCCCTCTAGCCGCAAAACGTCTCCTAGGCTCACTCTCACCCGCCTCTCCTGTCTCGCTCGTGGAGCGTTGCTAGGCTACAACGTGAATCTTGCCATCCGTCGTCCTCGTTGTCAACTGTTTCTTCTCTCTCCCAGAATACAAGACGAACAGGCGTGTCCTTCTTAATTCTAATTGACATTGGGCTATGGTTCAATGCAAGGAACGGAACAAGTACAACGTGGTCATCGTGGACAAACGCTTTAGTCCAAGTAACCCCTTCTATCTCCTCCCGTGCCAGCTTGCCACCAGAGTCTTCAGTCGGATAAGGATACGTTGACTGCTTTGAGCTGATTACATTATTCCCGTCAAGAACTTGGACTCCTCTAAACCCTCTTGTCTTGTTATCGATTAATCCGTTTTCCTCACAGAAATCTCGATATGAATCAAGTGGGCTAAAACTGCATCCCATTGCAATGAGTGAATCGAAGGTAATTACGGCATTGTTATTTAGTTTGCTCTTTTCCACCAGTCGTCTCCGTGTTCTGTTTGCATTTTCTGGACGTACTCAGCGCGTGCCTTACTCTCTGCCACGTCTCGCGTTGCAAGCGTGACCGCAATCGAGCGGAGTACCGTGGACGGCAAGAAGGGGACCTCGGGCAGCGCAGCGGGCCACCAGGGGTCGTCGTCCTCTGACTTCCTCCAACTACACACTTGGTCAAAGGCTTTACGGTACTCCGAATGAAAGTAATCATATGCTTCCTTCTTGCTTTCAAAGTAAATAATACCTTTGACTCCCTTAAGGTCAGCCCACCCTCCATAGGCGCTAATTAGATGACCTACAATATCCGTGTACTCTTCTCCTTCATTCTCTTTTTCAGACACACACACCATTGAAACAATCTGATCAAACAGATCGGTGTTCTCCGGCATATCAGTATGAAAGAACCATTCAATTCCAGTTGCCATCATCATTCTCCCGGTGTCCTTGTTTACTTACACAACCCTACAGGTTTTGAGCGATGTCGTCAAGCAAGTTCGACGCCATGATGAGGTCGTTACAGTGCGGTGAATCAGTGAGTTCGCCGCCAGCCTTGAGCTTGGACAGGGCCTTATCAACAGCCTCCTTGATTCTTTCCAGATGCCTAATATTCTCTTCCATGTCGGGATCCTCCCACACTGCAATTTGAATGCTTCGTGCGCCTTCAGGGTAATTATCACCCGGACTCAAGAGCGGCTCGCTTGGCGAGTTAGACGCAGCATCCAGGGCCAAACAGAGGGCACCGAGGTGATCCTCTGCATCTACATTAAACTGGTTCACCGCAAAGGGGCCGTTCATTACTTCTACTTTAAAACTACTCATCGTCTTCTCCTCCCTGGCGTCCTAGCCGAGATCAACCAGTGACATGGTGATAGCCTCTTCTACCATGGCGCTCTGCACTTTGACAACAGAAAAATCGACTTTCTCCCCTTGTGACTCAAACAGTTCATTTAGTTTGAGTACAGCGCTCTTTGCCTCATGCCGGTCAGCGAACCTCGCAGACTCTTTAATCGGCTCTAGTGTACATCCGTGGTCCAGTATGTATTCCCAGTCCGCAAATTGACTATCACTATTCCAAGTAAACTTGCAGAGTGTCTGGGTAGTAACGTTGTCTTTAATTGCGTAGAACTCACTCATTTTGTTCCCCTCTTGCCTTGTGTTAATTGTAATCACTATCGTAGGGCAGGGCATGCATAAAAGATTCCCTGTATCCCTCCCTGGAACCGTACTCCGCCTCGTATCGATCGACTAGGCGTTGCGGCTCCCTCAGTGCAGCAGTAAACTCTTCTTCTCCAAGGCCGATCACATGGGCTCTCAGGTCTGACCAAGAGTCATCCCCGCAATCAAGTCGATTATTCGTTTTCTCCTCCCACACCCTAAAGGTTTCGTATAATTGATTCATTAATCGGTTTACAAAACAGCGCAGCGCCTTGCTCTCCTCTCTTGAAAGAGAATTACAAAGTTGGTCGCTCATGCGATTATAATCATAGGAGCGCCCCCACCCCAAACTTTGAATGATTGCCCAATGTTTAGGATCATTCTTTTCCCGATCAATCCGTTCGGACTCCACCTTTTCTAGTTCGACAGTTTGAGAAGCACGCTTCAGCGCTGAGACAAGTGATGCAACCTCATCCTTGGTCAGGCTAATCGAAACATGGTTCTCGTCTTCTGTTACATCAATTACATTAGCATCCAAACTAAGTTGAGCAACCAAGTCGGGGTGGCCGTGAAATGTACGAACTTTAAAGTGTTCAGTCATTTTATCCTCTTGGGTTCAGGGCGTAAACACCGCCATCAACATTCATAAACACACTATCAGCAGCGTACACAGGATCGCCGCCCATGTCAACAAACGTTTCGTACTTGTAAGGATTATACTTAACCTTCTCCCAAAGCTCTCCCGACTCGGGTTGAACCATTGTACCCCTTACAAAAGCGTGGACATTCTTTCGTTTCTCTTCTAGGACTCGCTTGCGCCCAGCGGGCTGGACTACGAACGTAACGTCTTCTAATTCAAGGAACTTCGAGTGACCAATCACTCGGCCCTTTGGCTCACCCTCCAAGGCAACCACAGACCAGCATTCCTTGTGAAGATTACGATATACTTGAACTCTCATTTGAACTCCTTCAGACTATCGCTTCGCTCGCATCGGACAGTGAATATCCTAACTCAGGGAAGCGCAACCCATGATGAATCCGGATCAAAGTAAATTAGAACATCCGTTGCATCATCAATAGCATATCCAACAACTCTAATAAAGGCGCCCGATGTGATTGGTGCAGCGAAATTAAAGTGGCCGCTGGTCTCCGACACATACACTGGCAGTCCGTCAACAGCACCCCCAGCAGGAACATTGTCTATCTCCGTAGAAGGCACTCGTACAAAACCCTTGATCACTAGTCCAAGGTTACGAGCGCTGCCTAATCCAACACCTAGCATTTGACTAGCCCCAGTGGCAGCGGCAGAAGCATCAGCTTGATTCCAAGTGCCATCAGTATGTAAATAATAAAGCTGTCCAGGAGTCAAGGTTTCGTCCGCTCCCGGTGAATACCTTAGTATCTCTCCTCCGCCCTGTCCATCCGATATTTGGCTTTCAAAGACTACCGTATTGTAATCATGTACTACGGCAAGCGAAGTATGAGGTGTGTCTGTTCCAATGCCCACCCTGTTGGTGTCAGCGTCAACAAACAAAGTATCATTATCCATGTTTATATCGTCATCGCCGGAGCCTAGGGAAATGTCCCCATCGACTGTTAGCGAGCCAGATATTGATGCATTTGCTCCATACTCTGTCGGCATCGTTCAGGTGCTCCTTGGCTAGTTGTTTTATATAGCCAACGTAAACAAAATCTTGACCACTGAAGTTAACTTAAGTGCGACCTCATTTGTCTAGTCCTTTCTTGGCTTCTTCTGGTTCTTCTTTGGTTGCCTTATACTTGGAGTGATTCAAGGCACCTGTCACTACAGAAGCCGTGGAACTCTGGATGATCATCCACCATTCGTTCTTCATTCAATTCATCTCCACAGTTATAACAAATTGTATCATCCGGGCAGTCCTCTTGCGGATTCCAGCGGCTTTTATCAAACCTCATACCGATTTTCCTCATCATCATCATAATTCTCTTCTTCAACGAAGTCAATAGAGAGATCGGTAAAATTACCATTAGAATCCAGCCTAACGCGAAGAGGATAACAACCATCACCGTACCCAGTAGAGCTACACGCACCCATACCATCCCCGGTGTCAAACATGCCCGCTCCGTGCTCGTTGTTGGTTGATTGGCAAGCTGCTTCGTATCCGGGCTTGGGAGCCTCTTCGTTGAATCCATAAAAATCTCCACTTAGAATATAACACGGGTCCGCTATTACGACCTTTCCACTGTTTGAGGCTTCAAAGCTCCCCACCCTATTACCACTCTTGCTAAAGCGCCCTACCTTGGCGAAGAGCCTGGCAACGCGGCCCTGATCATTGTATTCTACGCTCACACAGACGCGAGCACCGGGGGCTGCTTTAATCAGTTCAAAGATTCCATCGATGTGATTGTATTTTGTTAAATCAACTGCACCCCCAAAGGGAACAATGGACATCTGACCGCTATCTACTCCCAAGTTACAAACGCGCATCTTCATCTCCTATTTTTTGATTAATTCAAGGTAGGAAACCTTCCCGCCATCTTTAACCTCTAAGAAATCTACCTTATCTCCCAGGCTACGACGTTCTTCGACTATAGCGTAGACTTCGCCGGGTGTCAACTCATGAAAGCCAATCGGCTCCACCCACCCATGGGCTTTGTCATCTGATTCCACTATGAATTGGCCTAGGACTTCGCCTGATTTTCCAATTATAGCATAAATCTTCATCAATCCTTCTTACGTTTGTTCTTGCCCTTCTTCCTTGATTTCTTTTCTTTTTCCAAGCCGCGAACCTTGACAATAAATGTATCGTCCGCCATTCGCTTTACTTTGACCTGACCAGTGGATTCCTCTAACTTATCAATCCTTGCCTGGATTGATTTGCGGAGCTTGTCTGCTTCTTTAAAGGTTGCAAACCGTGCTTCGTTATACCAAGATTTACCATGATTTGATTCAGACATTATTACTCCCAAATGATTGTTCCATTTTGTTCCTTTACCTTTCCATCGGTGAAGAGGTAGCGCCAGTGGTGTCCATCCTCACCACGGTACTCGATATGACAACCGGTGTCAATAGCAGGGGCGAGAGCTTCCCAGAGTTGGGCGTCGTCACCCCACTTCTCTCCTCTAAAGTAACTAAAAACGAGGGCTCCCGTGCCCTTGTCCGTATAGAATTCGTATCTCCACTCAGCCAAGGCGGCCACCAGATCGTTTTTCTCTAAGGCATTGATAACACTATCGGTTCTTATCCAAGAGTAATGGGAGCTTAGGACCTCTTCCCCATTTGAAACCTTGCCGCTGCCCTGTTCCTCTACCTTGGTCATCAAGGCACGCACGCCGTCTACCGCGACTTGGAAGTATTCTTCTTTAATTGTGATATTCCCGCCACAATGTTCAATATAGTATCCCACTTAAAACTCCTCTTTGTCATAGATAAGTTCTTCTAAAGTCCTGCTCCACAGGACAGGCCAAAAGAGCGCCCAACCGGTATCCTCGCTATTGAACTCTTCCTCTGCCATCTTACGAGCATTGGACAAAATCCCCCCACTAAACCCAGCTATAAAAAAGTAACAAAGTACGAATACAACAGGCTCTAGGTGGGTCATGATTACCGCACAAATGATCGGCAGGGCGCACGCCAACGGTCTAAAAAACCCCACTTACTCCGACCCCTCAATTTCTTCCGAATAGACTAGCGTTTTTATTGCGCCACACCACAAGAGAGGCCAACAAAGCGCCCATGCGGCATCATTTACCCTGAATGCATCGCCTTTCGTTTTATGACCACCAAGTAAAATCCCCCCACTAAACCCAGCCGTTAGAAAATAACAGAGCATAAACACAGCAGGTTCTAAGTGGGTCATAAAGGCCGCGCCGATAAACGGTAAGCTACACACTATCGGTTTAAGGAGTCTCATCTTACTCTGCCTCCGTCGTGCCCGTGCTGTCTTGTGGCTCGGGGAGAGAAGGATCCAACAGGAACCCTTCCTTGATCTTGTGGGTCTCGTTAATCAAATCAATGTTCACAACTTCACAAAACGTCAGGGAAGGGTAGTCGTGCTCCTCCTGAAGATCGCCCATCTCCAAGAATGTATCAAGGGCGGACGCACCACTTGACGCCCTTATCCGCGTCCTATGCTTTTCAGTCCATTCAACAACAAACGTCACCTGTCCGTCACCAACCCCAAGTTCTCCCGCAATCCAATTAACAAACGAATCACAACAGGTGCGACCGCCCACATGAAACTCATATGGATCCTTGCTTGCCCACAGGTCCGCTGGTTCAGGATAGCCAGGATCGTAAAGCCTAGTTGACTTCCAGTCATATACGGTGAACACATTGTTGTGCTCATCGGTGAATACCCATTCTTTGCTTACTTTATCTACACCCTCGGCTCCTGGGCCGAACTTCTCAATCATCTGCGGAAAGGTCGCCGTAAAGGTTCCCTTGAGAGAAGTCATACTAACATTTGCTCCAAGATCAAGCTTAAACACGGTTCCTCCTTGTGTCTTGCTCGTACCGTAGTACACATTCCACGCCTTGTCAAGCGCTTTTAACTAAAAAACAATCTTTCTAAGTGTCGCTGGATTGGGACGCCTTCTTTTTCAACCAAGTCTGCGAACGGGGTGCTAATGGTGCACCAAGAGCCGTCATCTCTAAGGCCCAGCCGAACATGCTGTCGTGTCTCTTTATTCTGAATGCAAACAAACCCAAGGTCATCCACCCAGACTGATTCAGTTGGCAGATAGTGATATGCGGTACTCTCCGCGTCAGTTTGATTGTCAATCATTTTAAGTTGATTGCAGAATATTTCAACGGCTGTCATTCTTTATCCCAGTCCTCTTTAATCTTCTTCTTGTGTTTCGCTTTTCTATGTGTCTTCTTGACCACATCTTGATCGCGGTTGTGGTGCGGACCTGCGCGGTTGCTTGTGCGGTTCTCCGCATCCCACCGAGCAGCAGGGCTTCGTCGCTTCGCCTTCTTCTTTTTTGCGAATGAAACCCTCACCGTTCTCTCCAATTAGTTCTTGATCCTCTTGGTGCTCAAGGGGTTATTCATAACCACCTGGGCTTGAAACGCTATCATGGACGCCGCCGCCTCGTCAAGCTTCTCCGCCAAATACTGGTTTTCTTCAACCAACGATACAAAGATCTTGTTCAGCTTGGTTAGTGTTCGCATGTGTTCAATTTCACCACGATCACTTAAGAAGTTCATGACGCCAACCAGCGAATCTTGGAATTCATCCTTAAGCCTCTCGTTCTCTTCCTCTCGAAGCTTTGGATCAAATTCAACCATGTTGTAATTAGTGTTCGTAATCATAACCATCTGGAATTTCCGGCCACCTCCATACCATAGTTCCCGAAGGGAGTTTGTCAACCCCAAGCCACATTCGGGCCTTGCTTCGTGCGTTTTTCTCATTGTTACAGTTAGTTACGCAAAAGGCGTAGACACCATCTTCCAAACAAACATTCCAAGTGGTACTCATTTTTTTATCCTTAATATTCCTCAGAGAATTCTCTGTCTAAGTAAGAATTGTTGCCATTCATATTCGGAAGCATCCGAATAAACGATTCACCATAAATAAACTTTCTGCCGACGCTGTGTTCATATGTCCAGTTGTCACCTGTCCATATAGGGCTTAAAACAATCACCCTGTCTTCTAAATCAGTGTCCACTAAATATGGAGTGTTTAAGGCATCAACATGTTTTCCCTCCATACGATAGCCTTTTTGCGATAACTTTTCAACAAAAATATCCAGGCTCGATGTTGCGTTATTGTTCAAAATGCTTTCCTCTTCGTATTAATGTCGGCCCGGTGGGAATTGAACCCACGGCTTCGACTTTATAAGAATCGCGCTCTAACCCCTGAGCTACGGGCCATTAACAATTGTCCTTCGTTCAGTCTTGTGGCCTATATGCTGTGTCCACAGCGTTCACGATACGATAGGTCTTCGATGTGCGAGACATCAACGCCTTCTGTTCAATATAGGCGCCGCCTACCGCTTCCGGAAACGTCATGGCCTCCGATTTAACAACCTTTCTGTCACCGGACTCCGGCTCCCACAAGAGAAACTTAAACGTTCTAATCAAATGCGAGTTACTCATTGCTCCCTCCGAGCCCTACCATCCCTGGATCCATACCTAGCCTATCATAAAAATGGGTCATGTCAAGGATGGAGACCATGTGCCACTCATCGCCAAGCGCCTCCGCGTGTCCACTGGCAATCTCGCTCACCTCATCAAGAGTGTCAGCGTGCTCCTTGAACACTCGCTTGCCTTCTCCATCCTCATTAACGAATTGAAAACTGTATACGTTACTCATTGTTATTCTCCTTGTTTTTATTGGCTTCTTTTAAGTTGTTAAATGTTAGTCTATAGCCAACCCAAATACAGACTAATCCTACTATTGCTGCTGCCCAAGGCATTTTAATCCTTCTTATCCTGCTTAGTTCCACAGATACGCTCTATATGCCAATCAAATCGATCGGCCAAGATTTTGTATCCAAGCCAGATACAAGATATTCCTACTACTGTCGTAATCCAAGACATTCTAATCCTCCTTTGATATTTGGTAGGGATGGCCGGGATCGAACCGGCACGAGAACAAAGTCTCAGAGGCTTTTGAGGCCACCGCGTATACCAAATTCCGCCACATCCCCACATTATTCACCCACACAAAACACTCGCTCACAATAAAGATTCACAGTGTCGTCTTCAACAGAAACATCCGCCGTGTCATTATGCACCACATCGGCTTGATGAACCGTGTTGTGGTGGTACACCGTTTCACACCCCGCCATCAGCAGGGCCGCTAGTACTAAAATCTTCATGCCTAGCCATCCTCCTTTGTTCATCTGTTCAATTCATCCTTCGACCAGCCTCGTGGCTTATAAATGTGCTCCTCCAGAGTATAGCTGCTGCTATCTCCAAAGATCGCCGGGGCATAGTCACGGACTTCCGACTTATAGGAATTCTTATTCATTGGCCCAAATCCAGCATGTGCCAGTAATTCATTAATCTTCTTAAGTGATAACCCCAGGTGTGCACCCACCATAGTTATCGCTCGTTCCTCAGGAACTTTCTTCATAGCACCCCCTCCTTTTATTGGTTTCTTTCATCTTACCTTAAACTCTTCCCAATCGCCATTTCGATTGGTGTAACGAATCTTTTTAATCCCAGCTTCCTTAATATACCTCATACAATGCTCACAGGGCCTCGCCATTGCGCGTCCACCGCCCTTTAGGAACCTAAGCACTTCCAGGGTATCGCCAGGCTTCGCAAAGCGTATAACGTTCATTTCTGCGTGCATGTGGCTCCCGCTGGTTCCGTCGGGGTATACCCTCTCAAACCTGGGGTGTGTCTTGAAGGTGTTTTCACCTATTTTGACTACACTCTTTCCGCGTCTGAGGATGGCTGCCAAGTGATATACTCGACCATTCCCCATCGCTTTCTCTCTAGCTGTATAATACACCGGACATAAGTCCACTCCTTTGCTTGCCTATATCTTTTTCGGCCTTCCAAACATATCGTAGATCATAAACCCCTCATTGTCAACAGGTGTTTTCGTAAAAATTGCCGGGGGGCCAATGGGCATCCTTGGAAGTAATCTTTTGCGTTTACCCCCTCGTGTGTGGTATGTTTGCGAACTTTCACTTTCAACCCTATACGCAGGATGGATATACTTCCCATCCGGGCTCTTCGCATTAACCATCTCATGATAATGTTTGATGTCCATTAGAGTTCCTCAAAGGAGTCGTCTTTAAAGGGATCGTCTTCAAAGGAATCCTCACCATCCTCGGCTGGCTTATCGTCATCCGCTGAATTAAGCAGTTGGACTCTTTTTATACTAATGTCTTCGGCCAGTTCGGTGTATTCAAACCACCAACCAAGCAGTTCGTCATCAGCCATCCTAGAATACTGTAAGTCGTTTTCGGTCGGTCTGTCTTCTGGATACTCATTAAACCGATGTCGGTTTTCGTTTACAAGCATCAAAACCTTCTCTCGTGCCACCTCTCCTGTGCTACACGCGTACAGAACGTCTCCCAAAACCTGGTTGTATTTTATAACCCAGATATACTTCAAGCTATCCATTCTATTCTCCGTTGAAAGAGCTTTCTTCATACTCACTACACTCATCGTGCTCTAGATAATCATCATGCTCATCATTCTCACCTCTCGCTGACTCTCGGAGTCTTTCGCGCTCTTGATATTCGTCAAATAACTCTCTCAATGATATGTCCCCCATACAATTTCTCCTTGTCCTCGTATGAATAACAGGCTAATCCCGCACTGTCAACGAAAAATTTCACAAAGCCTCCCTAATTACTTATAGGATGCTAGCATACGCAAAAAATCTCTTGTTTTCCGCTGTTTTCTTTCTAGTGTGTATTCTTTTAATGGTGTCTTGTTCCACACCAATCAAGCACAAAGGGGCGGCGTTTGAGTGGCCTAGACAATCTTTTGTCAAAGTGCAGCATGAAGTCTTCTCTATGACATGCTCGCCAGCAGACCCAAATGATATTTATTCTAAGTGCTACGAATCGCAAATTACTGGCGAGGGCTCCGGGGCTATAGTCGGAAGATCCAAGTCCGGTTCTTATATCATTACTGCTGGTCATGTGTGTAGCAAGGAGGGCGTTGAGCCAAGGATGAACGTCCCCGTTTATCCAATTGATGAAACGTCGAAGCGCGCTTTCTTTGTCTATGATCTCGACTATAATAAACATCACGCAGAGGTTCTAGCCTATGAAGATCATGAAGACCTATGTGTACTTCATGTATGGGGTTATATTGGCGAACCTCTCAAACTAAGTAGAAAGTCTCCTGCGCCCGGCGATCTCGTTTATAACATTGCTGCCCCAGGCGGCCTGTTCCAAAGGGAAATGGTCCCATTGCTTGAGGGCCGCTACTGCGGTGAGTATAATCACTACGAACATGGCACGAAATCACTTTATACTGTTCCAGTTATGGCAGGCTCTTCAGGCTCGCCCATTCTAAACGAAAGAGGGGCACTTATCGGCATCGTCTCCGCTGGCAACTTGAGGTTTCACCACATTATGCTGGGCACCCGGCACTCCGAAACAATTGATTTTATTCAACACCAAATTAAAATCGATATCAAGATGCGCTCGGGCAAGCTCATGAGAAACCATATCGAGCTTGATTAATTTAAGCATGTTGCCCGCACCAGGAATTCATTATAATCCCGCTGGTCGTTCCTACGTTAAGGCTCCTAACTGAGCCGAACTGTTTGATTTCTACTATGTCGTCTGCCAACGCCAATAGCTGGGGCGATACTCCCTGGCCTTCTTCTCCGAAAATCATCAGGGAATTTTTTGGCCACTTGTAATCGATTAGATTATATGGCCGCTTGCTATCGACTGAGTTGTTTTCAATTGCAACAATGTGGTACTTCTCTTTTAATTTCAGGAGGTTATCAATGCCCTCTGAATCATCGCCTAGATAATTAATGTTGATGTAGTGGTGTGTCCCAACGGCTCCTCTACGATCCCACTTCTTTCTTCCAAGATAGAATACTTCTTTAGCATTGAACGCGTTGGCATTCCTGACCAGAGTAGAGAAGTTAAAGTCGCCTTGCCACTGCTCCATTAAAACCGCGAACGAGTGCGCCTTGGACTGTAGGATCTCTTTAATTTGTTCCGTTGGAATGTCCTTGTATTCATCAATTACATTCCTAGTCCACCCAGTCCACTGCTCACTCATTTTCTGTTTGCTCCTCTTTAAACAATTCTCGGTGTCTCTCAAGGATCGCGTTCGCCGCCTCTTCCTTGTCCTCGAATCTACCAACCATGGTGTTGCTTGTCAAGCGTGCCGTATAGGCACGACACCAACGTTCGCTATGAGGCAGGCGCAGGGTCTTGTCGGCCCGGAGTGCTTGCCAGTCGATACCGGGCCTCTCAGTAATGCGTACTTGTATTTCTCCAATACACACGCAATTCCACCAGACCTTCTCTGCGCCTGTGTGCTTTTTCTTCGTATATTGAAACACTTCCCATCTCCGGCCATTTACTATCCGGCTTCCGATCTTCCGGATCTTCCACCACCATAAGACACATCAGACAAAAAAGCAAGACAAATAGCAACATCATCAAGAGCAAGAGGACCCGTTCTATAGGCCCGTCCATTATCGGGGTCATGCAAGCGGGTTCCCATTCTACCCATTTCACTTCGAGTACTTATTCGCCACGCTTGTTGCAGCATAGGCATCTGGCTTGATCTTGCAATCAAAGCCACTTCCCTTTGCGTATCCCATTAATGAATCAGAGAATCTACTCGTCTTTGTTCCCTTCCCGGCACCACTCACATCCAAGTGCAACTCAATCGACACCTGCGGGCAATGGCTCAAAAGAAGCAGCCCCATGTGAACAGAGCGCTCCACCTCCACAGTAATCCTTTGAATAACGTTTTTGAACCGGCTCGCCTTTATCTTGCTTTTGCTTACAAAGAAGCGCCCGCCCATCTGGTCATCAGCGAAACAAAGACAAATAGAAGTTGCAAAATAACAGATCCCTTTCCTGGTGAAGCTATCCGTCCCCACTGATATGGTGCCGTTCTTCTCACTGTGTGCCGCGACCTGCTCAACAATCTGTTCGAATGTTATCTCATCCCCGCCACCAGTAACCCAACGCCGTTCTTTGAGATGCTCCACAGATGCTCCTTACTCAAATGGAATAGTTGGTACATCGTTATAAAGAACCAGCATAATCTTGTTCTCTATCAAGGCAGACCAGTAACCCTCTTGGATTAGTCTAATTCCCATATCTTTGGTCGTTACCAGCATCGACAACGGCCACGAGTGGTTAGGGAAGTATTTAATGAATTCCCTATTGGGATCCGCATAGAGTTTATAATTCAACTTCTTGTCTGCCAAGTCAGAAGCCATCATTGCCCAAGCTTCCATGAATTCTAAATCAATATGAAATCCAGCCGAACCCGGCTCCACATTATCAAATGGTGCATCACCAATAATGTTGGTATTGCCCATTGTATAAACAATCTCTAAGCCATCCTCATGATACTTCTCATATATCTCTATTAAAGCAGCCGTCTCCTTAAGACAAGGACCACACCAGCCCGCGCTGCTGGCTATCAGAAGGGCTTTGTGCTCCCCGTGTGAGAAGTAGTCCGATAATTCAATCCAAGTGTCTTCCCAGGGGTCGTAGAAGCTCATATTTGGTATTACGCCGAATAGCTCTAGTGCATACGGTCCTTCCGGGTATGTCTCTTCAGGCTCAGGCTCCACTTGCTCAGGTGCAATATCCAGCACATCAACAACGGGAACCTCAAGGACCTCAAGAGTCTCCGGCTCCGACTCCGTGGGCACATCATTTACTACATCACTTACAGCAGATACTTTAACACCAGGGGTGCCTAGATCATTCGTGGTGTCAGGGGGGTGTCCCATGCATCCAAATAGAAAAAATGGCACAATGGCGTAAGCTTTCATAGTGATTCCCCATGTAGTTTATGCCATTGTACCAAATTAGTACGCGTTGTCAAATTATTAGACGTTAGAGAACGCAATCGTACCGGCTGAGGAGCCATTACCCTGATTAAGAGTAACGGCTTCTACGGCCCAGCCATTAAGGGCTCCGGTCATATTTACAAACTTTACAGTTGTACCCGCTCCGCCGTCACCATTGGTGGCTCCAGTAATCGTAAGAGTATTATCGGAGGCGGCTGCCAAGTCGCCAACAGATGCAACCACTGCGCCGACTCGAACCGCAGTGGATCCAAGCGCAAAAGCCGTGTCCGTGGTCGTCGTATACGTATGGGCAGCCGCGTTATTAATCGCTAGGCCATAAAAAACGGTAATAAAATCACCGATATCTCCCGCAGCAGCAGATGGAATCGTCATCGCCGTCGCGGCAGCGATTGATTTATAATGGGTGTTGACTGATAGTTCCGTAGCAGAGATGTCGGTCGGATTGACACCGGCTGTGCCTGCCGCTCGGAGGGTCTTGGCGTCACGTAGTCCTGCGGTATTCGTTACCTTTAAAAGCCCGCTTACATTTGTTGCGGCTTTAAGATTAACGGTGTTTTCAAAATCAGCTATCGCTCTTTCTCTTACTGTAGGCATTTGAATCGTCCCCCTGTCTATAATAAACGTTCAGTCGTATGCTTCCCTATAAATAGCTACTTATAAAAGTAAAAGCACGAAAATACGAATCATTTAATTTCTATTGGGTTTACTCATCAACATGAATCTCCCTGGTGTTAACCCAGGCAGTGATATTACGGGTGCCAGTCCACCATACACCTACAGTGAAATCAGGTGGCCTCTTTCTATCTCGGTTATCGTAGCTATATGTAAAGATAACTAAATTATGCTGGCCTGTCTTCCTGTCTTTGAAGTCTGTTTTAAACTCTCCGACAGCACGCAGGGCGATTCCAGCCTCCTCGTTATCCCTGGCGTTCATGATTTTAATATTCGGTCTATCTTTCATTGATTATTCAGTTGTTTCCAAATTGGACATAACTGATTCAGCTATGGCATGATACCGGCTGTCCTTTGGCCATCGATGCCACGCGCCTGGGCAGTCAGGGCACTTATAATAAAGACCAACGTCATGCTCACGGGAAGATACCAGGACCTCACGTCTAAAGTGTGTATGCCCGCCGTAGAACTCTTGGCTTTCTCTTGGGATAGGTTCCCCTTGGAGATCCGCCTTGCAGCGGGGGCATTGACTTAGCTCTGGTTCAAGCTGACTCATGCCGAAATCTTAACTTACCCAGGCATCGAAGTCAAGGAACTTATGCTATCCAACCCCTTGTGACCCAGACCAGTTAGCTTGCAAATGGCCATGGGGGATATTTGTTAATCCAGCTACTACAGAGGCAGAGCTTTCGGCTGCTGTATTACTTAAGAGGAATACTTTTACAACCCGGAACTCCCCTTCAAAGCTCTCGCCATTGTCCAAGACAGCAAAATTATTATTTATTGTTCCCTTGACTCCTGCTTCCGAAAAGCCAAATCTTAAAGGAGAAGATGGATCTGTTGTAGATAACGTATTAGTGACCACGACAAACCTTGACACCTGGTTAAATGAAACTATCAATGGCGTGGCCGAAGACACCGGAACCGTCAGTGAAGAGGTCAAAAATGGACGTGCAGACGCTTGGTATGAGGCGACTTTCCCCAGGCCTTGTCCATAATTAAAGCTCGACGGCATTATTCATTTCCTTATTTTAGGTTGACAAAAGGCATCTTGTCTTGTTCCCAACCCAAACATGTCACTCTGTGTGTGTAATAACTAGTATAAATCATTGCAAATATCCGCAAGAAGCTTATTGCTCTTCGAGCCACGTAGCAGAGAAATTCCCTGCCTGGTGGCCTTTCGTGGTCTTCAGTGTGAAAACATAGTAAGAACCAGCGTTTAGACATAGGTTCAAGCGTTCCATGTCTTGCTCTGCCGCCCCGTCCGCGCCTATGCTGAAAACATAAATGGGTTCCATATCAGCTATGTCTATTGAGTTGGCACCATCTCCCGAGCCCGGTGTTAAAGAGGAGTATGAAACATTACTTTTGGTTTCATCAAACCATTGAAAATCGACATCACCATTAATTTTCGGATTCTTATATACGGCGATGGTCATGACGCCACTCAATCCACTGGTGCTGACATCGTTAGACGCATGCAGCCTCAGTAGCCTCACCTGACCAAACGAAGAGACACCGTTGAAAGTCCGATTAGCTTTTAATGCCAAAAAAGGCCCGTTAGCAAAATCAGAATTGGCAGACTGAATTTCACCAAAATTATGATATTTGGTATGAAGCGGGTCAAGGATGGGGTTTATACCTTCTAAATAAGCAGACATATGAACGCATTTTAATGTTGCGGCGGTGGCCCCGCCATTGTTTGAACACAGGGATTTAACAGAGAAAATTGGGTTGGTGGAATCGACTCTATCTAAAAAATTAGAAAACTGAAATTCGTGGATTTTAATCAGATCGCCGGTTTGGGGATCTAAAATAGAATAACGTATATCTCCGCAGCCATGCTGATATTCGACTTGATAACTATTGATTTTTTCGGGGTCTAGAACCATGCCAGAGGGACCAGTGTCGTCCAATGGGTCATGATTAAAATCAGTTTGTTTAACAAATGTAATGTCTCTGTTGACGCCTGCCTGAACCTGGGCGAATGTTCCGGCAAAGGAAGTCCCTGCGGCGGTATAGGAGCCAGTGAGCGTGGTTTTAGATCGCAAAGACGAGTAGTACACCTTATCGCCGATAGCATCGGCGTTCCAGCCTAAGCCGACACCAGTATAATCCGCTATAGATAATTGGTATGCTGTTCGAGTCACATCGTTGCCTCCCGTAACGGGCACAACCAAGGAATCCCCCCGAGAGGGTCACTGTGATTTCTGTAGTGGCGCAGGGATCGGTCACCTGTAGGGACCTTATCTCTGTCTTGCCTGCCACGCCGTGTAGAGCGCCGAAGTCCAGGTTTCTATAACCAATAAGGAAAGCATTTTCGCTATTTTCCGCACCGAAAAATTGGACGGTCCCAGCGGAAGCGCTACCATAAATCATAGCGCCCCGGACGGCACCGCCTTCGCCCGGGGCATGCTTGATCTTTCTTTTTGTTTGAACAAACGCCGTGGCGTCTTTTGTTACACCACTTGTCAAAACAACAAGGGAGGCGCTGGTCGCCACCGTCCCGTCAAGCGTAACCTGTTGTTCAAAGATATCGTTGTTGATCCCATGAACAAAGTTACCCTGGACAACCGGTTCCATAGAAGCCACAACCAATTCATGTCATGCCGTTGTGGGGCCTTTAATATAAACGCTATCAGCACCCTCTGTCGCGTTTCTGTTCTTTAGATTGGTAAACGGCATTGCGCATCTCCCGAACCTTCAGTGGGCTCTACGCAGTAATTAGTATAAATTATTACAAATAACCGTATTCAATCCTCTATTTCGCCATCAATAGAAATGACAAACTCACCCTTGTCGGCCCACTCCATTGTACACTTGTTATTTGTCAAGTGCATGTATAGTCCATTTGGACCAAGCTTGCCGTCTCGATCTCTAATATAATTGGCTATTGCCTGCTTCAGTTCTTCCTCTGTAAGATAGATTGTTTTAAGGCTTGTTGTCCTCATTGTGTTTTCCATCCAAGTAATCTGCTCATCTATTCTTTCTGGTGTGTTGCCGCCGCAGATAGGGCAGCTATCATCCTTACAAGTTGAGTCGCAGTAGCAGTCAGGACAGCCAATTCCGCCTTCTTGGTAGGCAACGCAGTTTTCTTTAACGTGCCTGTGGTCTTTCGTTATATTGTCTAAACAGTCGTCCATAAACTCATCGCCAACAAGAGAATAAGTCAATGGTTGGACACTTTTTATCTTTACCTTTACGGCTCCAGCTTTTTCCAATTGCATAATGTGTTCTTCTCCCTCGGCATAAAGACCCGGGTTCCCCGACCGATAGTGGGTTTCAAGTATTTTTGATCTAAGAAGAAGAATATCGCGTTCTTTCTCAAGTCCCTTCGTTTTCTCTTTCAGTGTCTCGATCTCAAGCCGAAGAAGCGGGACGCAGGAGCAGTGTATCTCGTCGGGAGCACATTCTTCACCAACCGTGCGACGGTAATCCTCGTAAAACTGTTCTATTTGTTCTTTGGTCATATCGTTTAGCAAATAAGATCTGTTATCCCAGGCATAATTATATCCTCTGGAGTTGTCCGTTTGTCGAACACCGTTCGTAGATGTTCCTTTATAACCCCAATTTGTTCTTTTGTCAATGTATCCTCGGTCGAAAGCTCCCAGTATCCCCGGAGCCAATAGCAAAATTCTTTCTCAGTCATTTTTTATCCCCGTATAGTTCATTGCAAAGCCTATTGCATGCTCTTTGGTCTTCGCTCACATCTTCAAATCCCGCCGCCTTGAGCCGTTCCTCTGTCGTGGTGGTTTGTTGCTTACCCTTGCTTTTCTTCGATTGGGGGCATAAAACCTTGCAATCAAACTCTTCTTCAAACTCTCGCCACTTTGTTTCATTCTCAATAGTTGTGAAGTTGGCATAAATCCACTCTAACTTGTCTTCCATCTGGCTGTATTCTTCGAATATTTCTTTGAGGTCGTCTACGATACTATCATGGTACGAACTAAATGCCATCTTCTCTTTTCTCCTTCAGGAGCCGCTCTTTTTCCACTTCCCACTTGGCGCTCCTGATGTCGTCCCAATCATTGAAGCAAGGGTCGCATAGTGTTTTGAACCAGCCGGTTGGTTGCTCTTTGCCGGGGTTTCCACAGTTCTCGCAGGTGTGGCCAGTTATCGCTTCGGCCATATCAACAAGGCCCCTGATGTAATCGTCACCGCCGTAATAGTAGAAGCGGCCTTTGGCGAACTTTTCCTTAATCTGCGAAAAGAAGAAACGGTTCATCCACTTGCCTTCTTCCGGTGGTTCTTCATAATCCGAAACGATGACAACCCCGCCCTTCTCTTGCCACTTGACATAGTGTTCAATCATCCCACAAAGAGTGTCAAGCAAGGGAAGCCAGCCGTCATTTACGGAAGGCCAGGCGTGCTCAAGGAGTTCAGGGTATTTTTCAATCAACTGTTCTTGTGGTGTCTTTCTTTCACTCATCTTCATTCTCCAGCATATCATCCAAGCAAGCGTCCATGAACTCATCGTCAATATGTGACTTCTTCAGCATCTCGGTGTCTTCCAAGTCCTTTAAATAATCAAACTGATTCTTTTGCAGGTTGCATGTGAAAAAAGGATCCGCCTGCTCAAACTCTTGTAGGTATTGTTTGCTCATAATGGGCTGCAAGGCGAGGATCCCGTAGTCCTTTACGTAATTAACGTAAAAGGGATTATCATCATAATAGACGCGAATGTTGTTATCTTGCAATAGCTTTAGTTTATGTTTTGCCATTCGTTTGAAATGCTCTAAACTCATGTCCGCTTTATCATATTCGTACCCAGTCAGCACATCCTTAAAGTCAGATCGTACAAGCCCTAAGCTCTCCAGGGCCATTTCGACTTCTTGGATCTTAGACGGCGGTGTGCCCGTAACAATAAACACATCTCCAGGCCAACTTTTAATGAGCTTGACAAAAAACTCCGGCTCATATGAAATCGTATCATGGAAATCTAGCCCTAAATTCATAGCCTACCTGTAGGCCCTTGTGTCAACGTTTACTTCCCACTCGCCATCCTCCCTCTTCTCCCAACGATAATTAACAATATTAATATGCTCCGGAAAATCATCCTTTCCAGGCTCATGTTTGTTAATATGGAGTTGGACCATTGATATTTTTGGAAAATGCTTCACAGAAAATTGGTTGTCTTTTATTTCTTCAGTCATCTCTAATCCGTATAGTAAGCGCCCCAGAAGCTCTTGCCGTCATCTGATTTAGTGCAATGGCCTCCAAAGCAAAGGTTACCGTAATCCGCTATAAGAGCAATATCCTTTTCTGACAGCGCCTGACATTCCTCATCAAGAAGTTCGCCTTTAAACTGCGTCTTGGCATACATGGAGACCTTCTGAAGGTGTATCCTCGATACAAGGTGCTTAATTTCCCCGTACCTATCTATGTTCTCTTGGTGCTTCTTCTCTTCACCCTTAGTATATGCATAGCCAGCGATATTCATGAAAATTCTCCTGTGATCAGATCCCAAGTACCCTCACCATGTTCAATACAATGTTCGCCATCAAGTTCATGTCTTCGCAAAGCCCTCCCGGTGTGAGGCTTCCGCTGTGTAATGCGCTCTATCATTTCTTCGCAAGGCACCTGCTCTCCATATTCATTAAAGATTGCTACTTCGGGTTTCTCCAAGAACTCTTTCCAAGTAACAAGCGACCTCGGCGTTGCACATTCATAGAACTCATCATTCCAGTCATCACGCTCTACGACGTGCAAGCTAAACATCCAGCCACTCGAACTCTTTCCAATATGGAAAGTGTTGTAATCATCCCCTCTGTGACAGTGCTCGCAGATATTATATTTAGCGTAATAATTAGTTCCCACTTATGACACCCCATTCGAAAAGTCAATTGCCATTTGTTTGGCGTCCTCAAGCGTCTCGGCCTTCCACTCTCCCCGACCCCAGTCTTCAGGATAATCAGAGAATACTGCGCCCTCTTGACCACGCCTTTCTTCATTAGGCTCGTCGTCAGAGTATATCCAGCGTGTCCACACACCCTTGGCACCCCCAGGTATGATCTCTCCATGCTCAGAAGTTATATTCCTTTTATGTCCATCGAGATATCCCCAAAAATTATGGCAATCTTTAAGGAACTCGTCTTCGTTCTTGGGAGTGAACCCGCAGTCTCCAACCTTAACTTCGGAACCTACACCGAATCCATACATGGCTCGATGGGACCACCCATACCATTTCTGCTCCTCCTCATTGAACCCAATAGAGCAGACACTCGACCCGTTGTCAATAAGTTCCGGCTTGATGCCGCATTTGTTACACAGGAAGTGCGCATCTTTGCTACCGCCCATATAATCTCCATCATGATTATAGGCAACCGTCATGTCCAGGGGCTTGTTGTCATTGCGGTAGCTGGTTACGCGTTCCTTCTGGAGGATATACCCTGTCTTGAACTTCTTGGTCCACAAGACTTCAACTGTATCGCCGTGATTCTCGTACACACTTTTAATTGGTTCAGTCATACTTCTCCTCCCAGAGCAGTCTCAATGAGGCATTTCATATATGCATCAAACTCATTTCCCGTTGTCTCCCAAGTGTCCAGTCTCCATTGTAAATACGCCCGGTACTTCTTTTCATCATCGGGTGAAATGTCCCCGGTGCCATTGGCGTGCATATGAAGCCTCTCCGCTATTTTGTAAACCCCTTCTTTATACAATTCATCTTTAGTGTTTTTCGATAAGTGTCCTTCCGGTTTCGATAGGTTGGCAAGAGTGAACCCTCTGTGCTCGCCCCAAGGCTCACAGATCTCTGTTTCTTCAATAAGGATCTCATCTCCCTCTTCCCAGTCTAGCTCTTCCAACAGTTCATCCGGTATGGGAACAAAGCAATCGTCAGTGCCTTCAGCCTGCTCAATCGTTACTATGTGCTGGCCGCCCACGAGCCCGTCTCTTTGTTTATTTCGTTTCCAGTCCCACCAAGACTCCTCTGCGTCATATGTAAATTCTCCGTTCTCCCAAAACCACAAGTTGGTGCCGTCGCGCTCGATATCTCTTGTGGCCATATGTAAGTCTTCTAGGCTACACATGCGGGCCCTGCAAAAGGTGTTATATTCCCCACTTGGACCAAGCGGATAAAGCTCCACGAGTTCACATACGTCACTGCCGTCTGCCTCGCCTATTTTTACTATGGCGTATTTCCAGCCTTTATTGATCGTCATGTTCTCGTCCTTTTTCTTCTATTTTAAGAGTAATGCCGCCATGCCACTTGCTCCTGAAATAAGCACAGAAATGATCCCACAGTAGCTCTGCTAGAGATTCATGAATACCTAATTCATCTGTCTCTGAATCAGAGTATACATCGGTTAAAACATACGTTGGATCTGCCTCACTTATTGTTAAGGCCATCCATCCATTGTGCGCACGTTTAATTAAAACATCACCAAGCTCAAGATCGACTTTCATCACCTGCCTCCTGGGATAACCTCTGGTTATTCAGATAGCACGCACAGGGTTTATTTGCAAGCCTTTCTTCTTTTAATAGTCGATAGGCCTCATCAAATTGTGCTCGTATTGTGTACACTTCGGAGCCCGGTGGGGCTTCCAACCAATCATCAACGTAGCACTCTAGTTCATCTAGGGCTATCTCTAGCATGTCTAGTCCAGTTGGCTCTTTCATTGGTCGCCTCCCATGGCCCATCCGGCCATCACCAGCACACAACTTATAACACATCCCGCAAAAAACGCTACCGTTGGGTCACACATTTAACAACTCCGAAAATAGTTCAACTAATTCTTCCTTGTGTTCATCGTCATCCGCTAGGATCTCTATCATCTTATAAACGAAGGTGGTCATTGTCAATCTTTGCATGCCGATCTGTCTGAACTTGCCTGTTCTAACATACGACGCAACAAGCTCATCAAGCTCATCAAGCTTCTTTTGTTTTTCAGGTATCATCCTTACCAGCCTTGTTGTCTAAAATACCCCCGTTGTCCCGTTCGGGCAACAAAAGGACTCCCCTGTGGGATTCGATACCCACATCTTCCCGGTTACGATCCAGGGCTTTACTGTTAAGCTAAGGGGAGAGAAAACTACTTTCTTTTATATGGTACTCCCGGCAGGACTCGAACCTGCAAAAAAATCACGGCTTAGAAGACCGCTGCCCTTCCATTAGACTACGGGAGCATATCAATACTCTTTATATGGTTCCAGTTGTTTCCTTGTTTCTCGGTCTACTTCATATATTTTAACGTTTGCTCTATCGGCACACTTCAACATAATATAGTATCCGGTGTGCGATGGAGGCACAAAAGGAGCAATCGATATAATGACGTTAGAACACCTACATCCGTCAGCCGAATGATTCTCCCCAAAATCTACTGAGTAAAAGACATCATCGCATATAGCGCACTCGACAGCTATACTCGTCTTGGCCGGAGTCGTCTCCCAATTCATGTATCATTCAAAATCCGGAGTGGGGACTTTAGTCTCTGGATCAATAGTAACCTCCCCTCTCTGGTGAGCCTTTACGAAAGCATTCGCTGCTCTCTTGTTTTTAAAGTTAGTTAGATACTCATAGCGTCCAGATGCAGTCTTCGACTCATCGACTAGGATGACATTATAACACCCACGCTTTACGTGATCAATCCTATACTCCTTCATCCATCCACCTCCTGCAATCGTTTATTGCTCGCTCCGCCTTTTCAAACCTAAGGGTTAATCCCTTATGCGTCTCTCTTAAAAGATCGTTTTCACGCTGCAATTTGCGTATAGAATATTCAAGCTCAGCAATCTTTGCGGCATCCTTAAAATGCTCCACCGCTGCTTGTACTTTCTCTGTGACTATCCGCTTAATGCCCATCTTCTAAGCTTTCCAAATACCCCGCCTGCCACAAGTACCACTTCAACGGCAAGCACTACGGTTAAACATATCAACGAGAGACCAAAGGCGCAAGACACACTCAGCGCCATTGCGGCGGTATCCCTAAGCCACTCTAGAATATTCTTCAAATCATGCTACTTCCTATTAAGTTGTTCGACTACTCTCACCATGTCCTTCTGCACTCTGTCCTGGAAGGTCTTTAGCTCCGCTCTGAGAACATGAATTTCGTCGCTTAGTTGACTAACTCGTTTGGTAAGAACACTTACGTCCTTGCTTCCTGATTTAAAATCCAATGCCATTTTTTTCTCCTGTTAAATATAGCAATGTGCCCGCAGGCTTCATGCGTAGTAGTAAACCTCAAAACACCCCTGGTGTCAATCTTTTTTCCATTCCAGGGCCAAATCTTTAATCGAACTATACTTCAACATTTTCTTCTTAGCAAATACATCTATAAAATAGACTATATGTTTTTGTTTTTTTCTGCCTAAATAGAGTCCTAAAATTTTATCATCATCAAAATACCATCTTAACAAATCCCCACGAAAAAATCCGGCTCTTGCCCTCTTTTGTTTTGTTGTTTTTGTCCGACGTTTTTTAATCATTTTTTTAATTCGGTTACGTCATATAATTATCTCATAAAAAGATTATTTTCTCATCAATATCAAAAAACCTCTCCCCTTTTTGTAGCTCATTTGTCACCCAAATCCTCTTACACGGGGAATTCTTTGGTTTTTCTCCGCATAAGTCCGTTAGCATGATAACACCGTCAAATCTATTTTTTTTTAAGTATTCTACTACGCAATTGAAATCAGTACCGCCCTCATAAGCACGCTCCCAATTGATCTTTGTGCCCTTTTTCCAGATAAAGACATCCTTTTCGTTAACCTTAGTATCGAACGGAATAACTGTAAACTCCGTCTTGCGAGCCAGCTTCTCTAGGAACGAAAAAAAGCGCTTAAGTAGCTCATTATCAACCGACCTGCTCTGGTCTACCGCGACAGCAATGTTCGCGACTCGGGAATATTTTTTTCCCGAATGAATATATGGGTACCGTTTATTTATTTTCTTTATGCTGCTGGATCTTTCCCCGCGCACTGTATTGCGAATAAAGAATCTTAGTGCTTTTTCCGGTGCATTGGTTAAATAGATATTTTTTTCTAGTCTCTTGCAGGCCACGTCGGAAACGCTACCCCAGGCCCTATCCTCTTCGCATTGTTCGTAAGCACTTTTTAATATGTTCCGCGCCTTTTGTTCAGCCTTAATATCTGACACCGCATCATTATCGGCCCATCCACCATGATCGCCCGCCTGCTCTCGTATGAACTTTGCATGGCGCTCCGGGATCTCAAGATTGTTCATGTACCAGTCCGCAGACTTGCCAGATGGAATATGTTTGAACGCTCCCTCTCCGGGGAAGTGTCCAGCCGCAGGCAGCATCCTTCTGGGTATGAGAGAATTTATTGCTAAATCAGTACATATATTCCACTTAGCATGCCTGTCCTCGTCTGCCCTAGAAGTGACATGCAAAAGGATTATGTGATAAAACTCGTGCATTAAAATACCAATTACTTCATCGTCAGAAAGATTTTTAACAAAGTCCGGGTTATAGTACAGTTCATACCTAGCCAGTGACTTGTTGTATCTGACCCCCATTGTTGAAGTCACCGTTTTGCTCGCTATCTTCTCCACCTGAGTGGACACAGCCGCAAAGAAGGGTTCGCTTCTCAGGAGAGAGATAATATGTTTATCCAGCGAATACATTTTTATATGCCAAGGATGGCGTCGGCCACCTTGTTGCCAAACCAACTCTTGTTGTTCTGTTTTTTATAATTGAAGATATGCTTAATGACTCGCTCGTTTGATCTTATTATAATGTGATAATATTTTATCAGCAGTTCATTACTAAGATACCCACTATACTCCGCTAGGCTCTCACACTTTTCCTTCTTCAGGCTATACTCTAAGCAGCCGTCCTTTTCTAGTCTGTCAATTACGTTGCTGTGTTGTACAGTACTATAATTTTCCACAATACTAAACGCCGTTCCATCAAGCAATTGGTCCATCGTAATATGTTCACCCCTGTTTTGAACGAATTCTTCAAATGCAGAAGAGGCTTCGACACCAACGAAAGAGTTAGAAATAGAAAACAGGGACGAATTAATTAAATTAAAGTCGTAATCTGACAAAACATCGCTTAATCGTTTCCAGCTTCTCCGCGTTGGATGAATCTTATCAAATATATGTTCATTCTTGTACTCAAGGTGTTCTGGGTTACTGGCGATAAAGTCCGTTATAACCGTAAGTATGTTCCCGTCCTCTCTTCCCCACATAAGCCAGTCTCGTACCGTCGGGGCAAGGTCCCAGACAGACCACCTGCTTAGTTCTGCCGGGTCCATCTGGCCTACATCATAAAAATCGCTATTCACCCCACTATTGCACGCTCCCATTATAACGGTGCCGTCATGTATCTTGCGGCCATTTAAAGAGCGGCTGTCCGCCAATTGGAACACTCCCTGGCGAAGCTCCTTAATGGCGCGATCAATTTCATCCATGAGGAGAAGGCATGGCTCATCACAAATTCTTTTAAACCAGTCCATTGGCTTGAAGACCGTCCTGTCTCCCTCCACATAGGGTAATCCAAGTAAGTCTCCCGTATCCATCTGTGATAGGCGAACCTCTACAATAGGCAACCCAAGTATTTTGCTGCCTATCTGCCTCGCCAACTCGGACTTCCCTATGCCATGCCTGCCTCGCATAAGAATAGGAATCTTACATTCCATAATCTGCGGGGCGGCTCTAAGGAATTCCTGAAAATCAAATTCCGGTAGAGAAGACATCTTTACCCTTTAAGGACGGTTTTTCCTGAGCCAAGGTATTCTACTAGATCCGTATATCCGCCAATGAATTTTTCACCGCCTCCGGCAACTTCTACGATCATTGGAACAGACTTCCATTTATAAGTATTGCTCATCTCTAAAAGTAATTCAGGGCTTCCATCTAGACTTATCTTCTCATAGGAGATGCCCTTTTCTTCGCATAGTTGCACAGCCGCTACGCAGTAAGGGCACGCACCCTTTGAAAAGATCTTAAACTTCTTCATTTGTATCTCCCAGATCTAACTCAAGCTGTTCGGGGGCTGCTTTCTCTTCAGTTGGCTTCGGAGTTAAAATCGAAACAATATCGCGCACGATCTCGTATTGATTAGTCAATCTCGCCTTTGTTTGTTCCAAGCTATTATGAACCCCGGCAAGGATACTTAACTGTTGCTCATAGGTCTTGTTCTCTACCGAATCCTGCACGGCAAGGATAGCCGCATTCAATCGCTCTACCACGCTCTCCGCTGAGCACTTGATATACCGATCTACCTCTGTCTCGCTAGCCACAACCTGTATTTTAAAGTCCGCCATGTTGCCCTTCCCAATCAATCTAAAAGAAATGAACCAAGAACCATTAGGGCCGGAACCATTCCTGCCGTAGCGCCCCACAAGCTCGCCTTGATCTTCAAAGTCGCAAGCTCCACTCTCACCTCTTGTATCTCTTTATTGATTGCGTCATTTCTTTCTTGTAGTGCATCCGTTAGGCCTGAATAAAGATCGTTTAGCCTGTTCAGTTCTAATAGAACGTGCTTAGACCACTCATTCCAACCATTGTTTGCTGATTCATTATCCATAATATATATAGTTTCTAACGCCGGCTTAGCCTATTATTTTTCAATAACCGCGCAACTTGTAGTGAGCAGTATGCCCGATGCGCTTACAGCGTTTGTAAGGGCACTTTTTGTGACCTTGGCAGGATCAATAATACCACATTCTATCATATCTACAAACTTTTCATTTATAACATCGAAACCAACGTTCTCATCATCCAAGTGTTCACAGGCGAGCTTCGTTAAAATTTCTTCGGGGCCGATGCCTGCGTTCTGGAGGATCTTCGTGATAGGAGCGCAGACGGATTCTTTTAATAGTTTAAATCCCTGCCTCTCTGCCTCCGTAGAGAGCCCAGTGTGTGTCTCCGGGTCTAGGCCCTGGGCAATCCTAAAGAGTGTCGTGCCGCCACCAGGAACCACTCCGTCTGCTTGTGCTGCCTTAACGGCCTCCAGCGCATCTTCAATGCGGTGTTTCTTTTCTACCATTTCAATCTCAGTTGCTGCGCCGACATAGATGATACCGATACTAGATGCAAGCCTCGCAACCCTTTCTTGTAATCTGAGTAACTCACGGTCATTGTCTGTCTGTGCCATCTCTGAACGGAGTTGTTCAATTTTCTTATCCACCTCTTCGTAATCGCCATTGCCATCGACCATGAGAGTGTGATTTTTCCCAATCTCGATATTTTTAACGAGGCCCAGATCCGAGAGCGCCATTGCCGAAATACTCTTGTCTCCGTCTACCGTAAAGAAGTGAGCCCCGGTGGCCAGAGACACATCTTCAAGTATGTTCCTCCGTTCTTCGCCATAATTCGGCACCTTTACGGCTGCAATCTTCAAGGAACCCTTAATGGAGTTCATTATCAGCGCAGCCAGAAGCTTGCCCTCAACGCCCTCGGCAAATATAACCAAGGGTCGCCCGTCCCTTGCCACCAGTTCAAGCACGGGCATTAGTTCATTCAAGTTTTCAAGGCGCTTATTTGCAACAAGAACAAAGGAGTCTTCAAGCTTAACTAAATTCTTCCTCTCATCGTTTACAAATTCTTGAGATATGTATCCGCCTTCCAGCCGCAACCCCTCAACAATCTCCAAGCTTGTCTCAAGAGAGCGAGCCTCTTTGATTGTCAGGGACCCATTTTTTCCAACTTGCTCTGTCGCAGTACAAATCAGATCCCCAATAACCTTATCATTATTTGCAGAGATAGTAGCGATTTGTTTAATTTGATTAAGAGATATGATCGGCGTAGACTTCCGATCCACACAGGAAATAATTTCGTCAAGACAGATTTCCATACCTCTCTTAAGCTCCACGGGAGGATACTGTTCAACTAGTTTGCGTCCCTGTCGTAGGATCTCATTCGCTAGAACCGTCGCGGTTGTAGTTCCGTCTCCAGCAACAGCGTTCGTCCTTCTCGAAGCCTGCTTAACAATCAGTGAGCCAACGTTCTCTAAGGGATCTGACTCACTAAAAAACTCCGCTACGGTTACACCATCCTTGGTGACCATCGGCTCGCCCTTCCTCTTCTGAAGGATTACGTTTCTTCCTCGTGGACCAAGCGTAACCGATACCGCGTCGGATAGCTTGCTCACTCCACTACATAATTTATCAAACAACTCTTGATCATATGCGATAATCTTCGCCATTTTAACCTCTAGTTTATAGTCAGCATTCCCTTGCCAAGTCGTTCTTCTATTATAACGAACAGTGGGTCGGTTTCAATCACTTTCCTTACTTCTTTATCATACTCTTCGTCCGCTGTGATCTCAGGCAGAAACTTAATCACTTCATCGATGGCTTCAACAATCTCTGTTAAATCCTGGATGCAGGTCTTTGTAAACTCCGGGTCGCAATTTGGATCCGAAATCACTAGCGCATATTCAACATGCTTTATAGCGTTTAAAATAAGCAGAGAAGAGTATATTTTTTCCATAGGAGTGTCATTCATTAGTCACCCCTATGAACATATATCGGCCCCGTGTATCCATAGTTGCCGTTTGAAATATTTCCGGCCATGAATGGCCAATAGAATGGATAAACAGTATTGATTCTTCTTGCATGCTTACACGCCACACCACGGCGATCTGGATTAGTAATCTCGGGTGGCCGAGATTCCGGTTCTATTGATGCCCCGTGTTGGTTTGCCACATACTGGTAATGGAACTTGAAGCTAGGGCAACTACAGTACAATTGTACATCCGAGTACGGCGAGTCCTTTTTGATCATAGCCAGCGCCTTTTCTCTGGGTGTCATATCCATGTCCATAACCTTGTCCCAATCAACGAACTTAACTCTTAGCGTATAAGGTGCGCCTCCGCCTGGTGTTCCGGGTGTAGTGTCCCACTTGCCAGACTCCACCTTGTTACGCCAGTTGGCGTTTAGCCCCGGGATCCTCGGTGGCCCATTTCCAAACGGCCCAATGGAGAAAATCAACTCCCCGTCTGATACACCGAGCAGTTTAATACTGCCTGCTTCGATTTCGTTCGCAGTACGGTATGCATGGTTAAGGAAATCCCCATCTCTAGCAGCGATAGAATCAATCTCTTGTCGGGTGATCTCATCTAGCCTCTGAGCTTGGGACTTGAAGTCCCTCCAAGACTCGTTTATTATCTTGTGGTTATCATCCATGTATTAATTAGTTTTCTCTTCTTCATTGTCGCCCAATATCTTCTTGCGACCATAAAGATACCTTAAGCTTTCAATTGGAACAAACTGTGGCTCGTACTGTCCATCTTGAACGTGATGCTTGAGCACAATACCGCGCCACCATAGCAAGTTCGCAGTTGACGCGTACTCTTCCGTGTGCTCAAAGTAGCAGCCCGTGACAAGCCCTTGAATCTTCACCCCGTCTGCTCTGGTCCTCTCCGCAAAGTCTCTCAGGTGCGAGTGGCCCGCAGTGCACGACATATAATGTTTCTTTACTAGTGAAGCAGCGGCGTGCTCTCCTCCGATTGGACGATTCATGACCCCACTTGCAAAACAATGTGCGTAAGCAATACCATCTACAACGACCCGATCCATGTATGGATAGACTTCCCATCCAAACTCTTCATATTGCAAGTCGCCAATAGAAAGGATCCCATCAAGCTCGGGAGTGTCATTTACGACTCGATTAATTCTATTCTCATGATTACCAAGCGTCATTATAAAGCGAGGCTTGTACAAGGGTTTTCCTTGAGCCTCTAATTCTTCATTCAATTTATTGATAGGCTCGAAGAACTTCTTCTGGGCATCGATTACAGAATCAATATCCTTCTTGTACCGCCTACCCTCGAATGTTTTCTTGCCTCGATCATAACTAGAAAGACTCTCCATGTCTGCCATGTCGCCAATATTGATTACAACGTCTGGCCGATGCTCAACGATGAAATGACCCAGCCACTCATACCTCTCGTTCGATACTCCGGGTTTTGCGTGGCTGTCCGGAATAACAAGGTGTTTCTTCCAGGATAGCTCTCGCTTAGTGGGCGTTGCCGCTATCCCGTGACCCCACACGGCAGTTGTCTCCAGAAAACAAGACGGAGATGGCAAACCGCGCCTTCTAAATGCATCCCTTAGAGAGCTAGCGCTGACGCCGATCCTCTCCGCCGCTTCCATTACGGTCTCGCTAAGTTCTAGAAGCTGAATTGCTGCTTCGATCTCATCCTTAGACCACCTGCTATTCGGATTTCCAGTCCTACGTGGAAAATCATCCATTTTATCCTCGCTAGTGTAGGTTATTGATTCTTCAACTCATTGATAATTGTATCAAGAGGCAGTCCAGCAGTGTCAATCTTCTTTCTTGTTAAATGATAATGACATACAACACCATTAAAATTCGCTTTGACCGCTGGATCATGGACCCCTGTCAGCAATGTACCATCTTCCCTCATCGGATAATTAAACTCAATATCATAATAACTACATAATGTTAGAACTAGTTTTTTGTATGCTTCAATTTGCACCGGATAATATCCAAGGTGCGGTTTTAGCTTTCTACCATGCACAACGCTGTCTGTCAAGGTTGGCCGCGTGCCAAATCCGCGCTTCTCATACGTAGTGCCGTATCGTGTGTAATACGCATTGCTAAAATCAATACCTATCGAAGCCTTGTTTACTTTTCTATTGCCAGCATGCCACCCTATGTGATTACAGTCAAGCAATTGAAAAATGGTCCCATCGTTATCTATAACGAAATGAGTGGATATGTTTCTTTTTTCTAGTATCTTCTTGCAAGACGCAGCCGATAACGCAGCGTCCCAATGTGTAACAATCATAGTTGGGACACGTTCGTTCTTCACTTCTTTGTGCGTTCCGGGCTTCAAGAGGTCCATCTTCATTGAACGCCAGTCAAGCGGAACATGTTTTCCGTTGCATAGTATTCCCGTCGTCCGCACCCTCTGGTGTGCCTCTCTGTTGGTCTCTAGTCGCCTATGTGTGGCTGGTCCGACTAGGCCATCAGTATCAAGTCCATGCTGTTTTTGAAAGCATGTAATGGCGCTGATCAGGTCTTCATTAAACCCAGTCATTCCTAACCAAGAAGGCGACCATCCGTATTTTTTGGACGACCTCTTGTTATATAGGATCTTAAATAAACTCATTACCGACCTTGGCCCCTATATGGACCCTTGTTCTTTCGCGTCCTAGTGGTGAACTTGCTGGTTTTCCGGTTGTCGCTCTGGTTAGTCTTTTTGACTCCACCAGCTTCTCTCTTTACATTAGCTTTCTTAGCCATGTTTTTCTCCTAAACAATTAAATCAGCGAAGCCCCATTCGACGGCTTCTTCAGCAGAGAAGTATATATTCTTCCGTCTATTTATCAAGCTTTTTAATTGTTTGCGAGTGAGATTGGTCTCGGCAGCCAGGCATTCATGGTATACATCTTTAATTTTTTTTGTCTCTTTAAGAGAGTCTTCGATCTCAAACAGGTGCCCGTCTGACGAAGCCACAACATCATGAAACATGAGGCGCGTATTCTTTCCAATCATGCGTTGCCCTTTGGTTCCCGCCGCCAATAGCAGAAGCCCCGACGACATTACCTTGCCCACCCCGAAAGTGCACAGCGGCATATGGTTCCTTACAAGGCGCATAACGTCATACACTGCAAACATCTCCACAGCAACTCCTCCGTGAGTCGAAACTATAAACTCAACCGGTATTGGAGAAGCGTTACCGCTTTCTTCGTCGCTCTTTGAGAAATGTAAAAATGACAAAAGCTCATTTATGGCCTCTCTTGCACTCTTCTCATCAACAGTATCATAGATGCCAGTAAATCTTGGTTCCACTAGAGAATTTATTATTCCTCCCTCTCCATTTTCGCCTTCCATATCGTTGGTCCTTATTTGTCATTGTTTAAAATCGCTCAATCAAGTCGTACTGCTTCTGTAGTCTTCTCAGCATTCTATGCGTATCTTCTTCCTCCATGGGCGTGAACTCATCTGTCAGAGGAATCGCTATATTAATACCCAATCTCTCCTGTACGTCAGGCGCTAGTATCTTGTATTCCTTTACGCCCCCGGGTCTACCACGAACAGCGTACCTCCGGCTAATAAAAACAGGCTCGCCGCTCATCATCCTTTTCCGAATCCAGGGGTTATTTGACTCATTTAGTTTATATAGTGCTAGCACCATCAGGCCATGTCCCATATATTTTAGCGTTTTTTTACTTCGCACCGCCTTAATTGCAGCCCCTCCTACGCCCGCCTGAGAAACAGTGCTAAATATATCTTCCACCATATGAAGCGCAGCCTTCGCTGCATTGGCAGCAACATCTTTTGATATGGCTCCCGTATTATATAATTGAGATATTACTGTGCCAGACGTCCCCTTGGGTGCCTTCCCTGCACTTAAATTCTTAAGTTCATTTAACAGGGCTTCATTATGAGGAGACTCCTTGATGTCTTTGCGTGCCCACCTTCTAAGTCCCTTATGTTGAACCTGCCTTTGTGCCGCGACCGGGCGGGCTGCCTGGGCTGGGGGAGGGGCCTCTAACCTAAACGGCCCAGACCTCGGTACCTCTGTGGGTTTTAGACCAAGAGACATTTGCGGTTCAAGTCCTCGCCCAGGACGGACCGGTGGAACAGCGGTAGGCCCAATTTTAGGTCTGGCCGGCGTAATTGACTTTATATATTTAAAAGCAATGGCTGGATTGATATACATTATCGCCATACTTGCGAGCATGGGGATAATCATCTCCTTCTTTTCCCACGCCTTCGTGATACTAAGATTTCCGGGGCTTTGGGAGGCTATTTTCTCCGCTAGGTTGATCAGCGCGGTTTTTCTTTCTTTTGACCTCAGCCACGCTGCCTGGTCTCTGTCCCAATTCTCTGGAGGCGCAATTAGGTTCTCTTGTGCTAAGAATCCCGGTATCTGCGCTAGCTTTCCCGTCGGTTGTCCAGCTTCATCCGCTCCAAATTTCCACGGATTCGCCGTTTGTTGTGCCCAGGCTTTTTTTATCTCATTAAAAGAAGCCGTTCTTTTTTGCTGCGGCGTGCCTCCTATCATTCCTATTGGTCGATATTTTACCCCTTCAATTTCATACGGTGCAAGGGGAAGCACGTCCTCTCTATATGATTTAATAAACCATACAGGTGGCTTTTCGGGGACTCCCGTGACTACTCTTCTATACTCAGAATCAGTCATATCTCCGACCGTCTTCTTGAGCGTACTAGCCGGATCCAACATTTCAAGTGTATTATCCCAAAACGTGGAGAAACCCTTGCCGTGCAACTCGTCCATTAAGAAGTCGTTATCTTCACGGCCAACCGAAGACGCGAAGAATTGTTTCCATCCCTGGCTTATTGTGTCTGAATGTTTTGGCACACCCCGATATACCCAGGGCTCAGCTATTCCAAAGTAATGAGCCAGTGTGTTATCCCACCCGGGATACGGGTCTTCCACGCTCTTAAGCTCTTCAAGCTCCCGTGCAGTTATGGGATCCCCCGTCGCAACAGCACCGCTATCAATCGGTAAGACAGGAAGCTTTCCTCCAGTTGGCACTTCCACGCCATACTTGGGATCCTCAGAAGTAGCGAAGTCAATATCGTACTCCCCCGGCACTTTCTGTGGATGGGGAGCGGACTGCTCCTTGAGGACTTCAAATATTTCTTTTGAAATATTCAGTGCTCTTTTGGACTCGGACATTTGGCTACCCCCTATTCGGCCTGGGTGGCAGCCATCTCCTGGAGTCTTTTCGTGACTCGCTTAAGTACCTGATCTACTAGAGTATCACTTACTTCGTCCGCCTTGCCTTCCGGAAGAATCTCCTCTTCAGGTAAGGGCTCTTCGTCGATAGCCAAAGGCGCTTCCTCTTCAGGCATGGGCTCTTCGCCTAACTCCGCGCCCAGTTCTCCTTCTAGGCCAGCTTCCTCAGGAGCCTCTTCACCGGGGCCTTCCTCTAGGTCAAGCTCTAGACCGAGATCAAACATATCATTTGCAGAATTGACAGCATAGGTTACTAAGTCTGCGATGTACTGCTCTACCTTGCCTTCTTCAGCATCAGCGGCGGCACCCGGAGCCTCTTCCATGGGCTCAAGCTCTGCCTCGGGCTCACCCAGAACATCTTCAGCTTCCATCGGCATCTCTTCGCCAGGCATGGGCTCTTCTTCAGGCAAGCCCAACCCCTCCTCCTCCGGGAGGGGCTGCTCGGCTAGTACTTTAGCCGCTTCCACGGAGACACTCTCTTCTACTTGCTCTAGTCCCTTAACTTGGGCCTCGCCGTCAAGAGCTTCTGCTTGTGGCGTGCCGGGAGCCTCCTCATCGGGCTCGCTATCTAGAGTGTGGCGCTCATCGGCGTCCTCTTCTTGAAGAGTTTCAAGTTCATCTACCTTGTCCAAGAACGTATTCGTAAATCCATTAAGACTAGAGAGCTTCATGAATCTTTTGATCGTGTTCTCGTTTAAAAGATTGTTTGTTTTACTCATGCGTGTGTCTCCTACACTTTTCTTCTTTATAATTAGTGCTCTAAGTTGCTAAACTCTATTTTAATCAGGGAAATCTTTATCAAAAATATCGAAAAGTTGTTCTATCTCTTCTTTTGGCAAACCGTAAAGATTATTAATCTCTGTCCTCTTCTTCTCTAGCTGATCTACTTTTTCCTGTCTTGCCTTGGTTTTTGACTTGTTGTTAGCCTTTTTATACTCGTTTATAAAGACACGAACATTCGGCTCGTCGTCCACATATGCATCGATTAGACACCTTAATAATTCTGTCTTTGTAAACCGATCATATTCTATTTTAATTAACAAGTCGACTTCTTTTTTTCTTGTTATGGTCGTTGATATTTTTTTCTTATCTTTTGTCATAGTAAAATATGCGTAAAGCTCTCCCGTTGCGACGCCCGTGACTGCCTAATAAACTCACACTTGGCCTGCAACTCGGCAATCGTTCTAGCTCCCGTGTACGACAACCCACTCGCAATCCCGCCCCTGACATCCCCTAGGACACCCAAAACATCTCCCTTATACGGGATGGTTGTGGATACCCCTTCCGGCGTAGACGTCTTCCCTCTCCAGTCTTGCTGTGCGTCGCTGGAAGCCATGCCCCGATACACCTTGTATTTCTTTCCGCCGTTACGAGTGAACACATCACCCGGTGCCTGCTTCGTACCAGCCAGCATTGATCCAAGTATAACAAAATCTGCTCCAGCAGCCAGGGCCTTTACAATGTCACCACTTGTTTTTAAACCACCATCAGCAATGATTTTAGTATCCCTTGGCGACTCAGCGCAATCTAGTATCGATTGCAATGTCGGAATTCCGTGGCCTGAGACCAATCTGGTGCTGCAAATCGAGCCGCCGCCGACTCCTAGGCGCACACTGTCCGCTCCCCAATCGCTCAGTTCTTCATATCCTTCTCGGGTTGCAACGTTGCCAGCCATGATGTGAGCATCACTACCAAGACAGGCGCGCAAACTCTTTAAGGCCCGCATCATCAATATATGATGACCATGTGCAATATCAACACAGATAACCTTTGCTCCAGCAGACACAAGTTCCGTGGCTCTCTCTACATAGTCTCCCGTCACGCCTACAGCGGCCCCGATATTTTCAGCACCGAAGCCAGCCGCTAGCTTGACAATGCCGACCTGCTCCTCAATAGTATTGTATCTATGTACGATACCCATGCCGCCAGCCGAATTCATTGCAGCTACCATGTCTTCTTCACAGACCGTGTCCATCGGCGCAGCTATCACCGGCAACTGGAGTACCACTGACGGACTCATGCTAACTGAGATGTCCGTCGTTCCCCTGCTTTCAATCGTGCTATACTTTGGAACCAGTAAAACATCATCAAAACATACTGTCTCTCTCACTTAAAGTCCCCTTGTAGGCTGCCTATTAGCGGCACGCCCATATGCTTAAATACTACGACGGCAGATGGAAAGGGCGCGGCATTTGTTGCCTCTCCAGTTTTACTATTTGTAAAACTTAGTCTGCCTCTAACAAAATAAATCATCTCTGCCGACATGACGTAATCGTGCCAGTATTTCGTCGAAGTTCTTGCCGGGATTAAAAGAACCACCGTTGTCCCCGGATGTCTTGCCTCCTCATATGCCTTCTTTACCCAGTGGCCAATCTTTCTTCCATACGGAGGATTACAAAACACTCTTTCGCCTTTCCAGCTTTTAGACAGCCCATCATCTTCAACAGTATAAAATTTCTCGCACTTAGCGTTCAAAGAACTGGCGCAGGGATCCAGCGTAAAATTAAACTGGTCGTCTAAATTTTTAAATAATTTATCCGGTGTTCCCCATTCATGACTCTTTGAACTAAACATTAATTCCATTGTATCACTATCCACAACTACTCTCCCGTGGAGCCTAGCGCCCCATCACCACGATTAGAAATAACAATTGGCTCTTCATCCCAGTACAAGTCCTCAGATTCTATCTCCGCAAGGCGGAAATGAACAACCGGAACCAGCACAAGTTGCGCGATCTTATCCCCGGGCTCTACCGTACACGGCCAGCGACCTATGTTGTGTAGGTCAATAAAAACTTCCCCACTGTAGCCAGCGTCCACAATGTGTGCCCCAACAACCAACTCTTTCTTAGCAGCCATGCTAGAGCGATTACATACTTGTAGCATGTACCCATGCGGCACAGCAAAGCTGAACCCCGTTTCAAGCATCCTGTTTTCATTTGAAGGGATCTCTATTGAGTTTCCTTCGGGCGGATTGTAAAACACATCCATCCCCGCATCTGACGGATTTGCCCGATTAGGGGACACAGCACCCTCTCTAAGGCATGCACACTCTATTATCACGCAGCACCTTCCTTGGTGAACACTATCGTTTTACTCTATTGTGGAATTCTTATCAAGCATTTTCAGACAATAATGTTCGTATTCTTTCAACCGCCTTCTTTCTTTCTATCTGGAAGAGATCGCTTCTTTGTTTAATGCCTTGTAACAAGTCCTCATATTCTCGCTTTCTCTCCGGTGTCTTAAACGGGGCGTCGGAGGGCGGCAACCCATCTCCCGGAAGGCTCTTGGGGGCATGGCCACGAATCAAAGCATCAATCGAGTTACTCCTTTCCGACCACATCGTCTTATACTGCTTAGGAGTGAAATGCCATCCTTCGGGATCGATTTTCATCCCGGTATCCTGGACTGCTTGTCGCATATCATGATAAGGAATTCCACTATTCCTTGCCAATTCTTTATACTCGTCGTTTATTCTCTTCTTGTATTCATCATACAAGTGCTCGTTTCTTATAACGTTGGAGCCGGCAGGGGGCGAGCCTCCCCATTGTGTTACCAATCCCATCAATGGCTTCACGTAAGATTCTTTATACGTTTCCCACTTCTCGGGAGAGCCAACTGCGTGCATATAATCGTTCCCGCCCATAGAGCCCGCTATTATGTGAGTGGGATTAAACTCCGATATTTTTGCATTAAATTCTCTCTGCCTATCCGTCTTTGGTCCTTTGAGCGTTTCGTACCAAAATTGTGAGGTTGCACCAATTTTTGGCAATACTAAAACATCCCACCCTCTTCTTTCAAAGGTTTCCTTAGCTCCATCCATTTGGTTATAACCAGCAGTAACGGAGTCTCCGAAAACTAAAACCCTAGTCTGCGAGTGAAGGTCCACCTGGCTCTTTGCCAATGAGATCTCCATAATGCGCAACTCGGTCTTGTTTTTCCACTCGCGTCTTTTCATAAATCCGTGAAAGCCAGAAAAATACGCTCTCCAAATATATTTCCAATCCGATCTATTCCAAGAGTCTACAGGAACAGCCGGAGCCTCTTTATGAAGTGTCCGGACGCTGGGATCCGATAGCTTTCGTTGTAGTCGTGCAAGGTAAAAGGCAGACGCAGGGATCGCCTTTGTAACATCCGTTCTATCTCTCAGGGGAAGGGACTTGCCATATAATTTTTTGGTTACACCCTTCCAGGTACCTGGCATAAACTGCGCTATGCCAAGCGCCCCCGTCTCTGACAAAGATCTCTCATATCCAGAGCTTTCCCTCATTATCACAGCCCTTAAGAATTCAGGGTTAAGGCCTTCTTTGAGTGCTGATTTGCGAATAAGACTTTCCATCTCCTTCGTAAACCCCCTCTGCGACGGGATATAATGCCTTTTACCGGCTTTTCGATTCGGTTTGACCCTGGCCATGGTTTAATTAGGCAAGCCCTTCATATTAAAGCCGGTTTTCAGGATATGCATCTGACGTTTTTCCATAATTTGTTTATTGAATATCCCCACTTTTCATCATGGTCAACTTTTCCTATGTAAACCTTGTTTGAGACAATATCGCAGTCATTCGGATTGTACCCCCAGCACTTAATCTGAGTGCTCTTAAACGTCGAGTCCGTCGTTTTAATAATCAGGTACTTTTTCCCCTTCCTTGTAGCCTTTTCTTCAATGTCCCGTATAATGAACCAGCATAAAGGCTTCTCTTTATCGTACATTCCAAGTGGCCGCACTTGCATGGAGAGAAGTTTCTCGTATACTGCATCGGATAGAACCCTTCTTATGGGGTAAATGCCGGTTAGCGTTACAATATTTTCAATGTTCTCTTCATTCGTAAACGGAGGTAGATCTCCGTACTTCTCAATGTTCTCTTCTAATTTCTTCGGGGTCTTTGGCCGGTCGTCAGCGATACACTTCCAAAAATGCTTTAAAGAGTTAAACCTTTCATCGACCAAATCATCTAAAGCATGGCTTCTTGCCAGTACATCTAAGCATCTTTTATTGAAGATCCTATAACTTATTTCTTCATTAAAAATTAAGTCTTCAATCGTATTATACGGGCCACTGTTAAGCACCTCCCGAACAGCCTTGTCTCCGAACCCCTTAATCGAATTCAACGGAAGAAACAGTTCCGTCCCGTCCTCGCTAATTGTCCATGTCTCTTTCGAGGACGCAATATTCGGAAGCGACACCTTGAACCCTGCGGCCTTTACTCTGGAAATAGCGACTTGCTTCTTCTCATCATCATCACTGTTCTTTTCTAAGAATGCCGCAAGCCACTCTACGGGATAGTAATAAGCCAGCCACGCGCATTGATACGAGATCATGGCATAGGCCAGGCCGTGACTCTTGTTGAACCCGTATTTTGAAAATGCCTCCAGCGTCTTCCAAATCTCGACCGCATCCTCTTCCTGAATGCCTTTCGCAATCGACCCTCTTAAGAAGCGTTCTCGATATTCCTCTAGGAGCCCTTCCTTCCCGGTTCCCTTTTTAGTTAAAAGCTTTCTAATAAAATTACCGTCGTCTAGAGAGATATTATCGCCCAGCTTGTGTGCAATCGTTGCAATCTGCTCTTGATACACTACAAAACCAGAACTGTTTCTTGTTTCCTCTTCAATCAATGGATGCAATGGCCTAGCCTCAATCTCACCAGAGCGAACCGCCAGAATCTTCTTATCAACACCCATTCCTAGAGGTCCCGGTCGGTATACACTTGTAATCATTGCCAAATCTTCCAGAGAGCGCGGCTTAGCCCTCTGACAAAATGATTGTACCCCCGGTTCAGTAAACTGGAATATGGAAAACCACTTTTCATCAGAATGATATATCCCTTCATATATGTCTTGATTATCAAAATTAATGGTGTCCGGGTGTAGGAACCTATCATAAAAATTCTTAACATCAGAGAAAACAGGCCTTTCATTACCAAAATGTCTTATAAGCACTTGCCTAATCGCATCTTGAATCATTTCAATCGTGCTAAGACCCAAGATATCAAACTTGATAAAACCCAGGGGTTCAAGGTGTCGAACATTTTGCCCTTCCGTCCATGGCGTTTGAAGAACTCCTCCGCTCTTAATGAGAGGCATGTGTTGATCTAAGTTCTCCGCTATAACACATCCGCCCGCATGACGGCTTAAGCTCCGAACCTGCCCGTGGAGATTATTAATGTGTACCTCTACTTCTGGGTACTCCCTGAGAAACTGTTTTAGGCTTGCGCTATATTCTTTTGTTTCTTCAAACGTAGGAATATATACCCCCGCCGTAATCCCGTGGACTCTTTTTGCCTCCGGGGTGGCTTCCGACACCATGACGCTTGTTACGTCGTTTACTTCTTTAAAGGGGATCTCATAAAACTTTGAAATGTCTTTAATCAGGCTCCTCAACTTGAGAGTGTTAAAATTCGAAATGGGAACAATCGCATTCTTACCCCACTCATTCGCAAGATGCTCCTTAAGATCGTGAGGGCCCGAAACGTCGAAATCTATATCAGGGTACCCGTCATCCGACGGCCTCAAAAACCTCTCGAACTGAAGACTCCACTTAATCGGATCAACTTGCGTTATCCCCAAAACATACGCCACCAGCGCACCGGCAGCAGAGCCTCTGCCCGGACCGGAGAGCCCTCTTTCAGCGCCCTTGTCTGCCAAGACTTTCATGGTAAGGAAGTACTTTGAGAAATCCCTATCTCCAATTACATTCAATTCAAACTTAAGTCTGTCAATATATTCCTTGTTCTTATGCAACCCCTTAGTGCGAAGCCCTTCAATGCAGAACTCGGCCAAGGCCCTGTCTGGGGTTTTTCCTTCCGGTACAACGAAAGATGGCAATTTAATCGATGTATCAGGAGTAAAATCCCCAATCATATCAAACGCGATATCGTGCGTTCTTTCAATTGACTCTAGAATCAGATCATCGTCATATTCGATATTAAAAACCTTAGAGTAATCCTTATAACTATCCCACATCTGGTCACCGTTCTTGGGATATAGTTCGTACCCCACTTCTTCGATCGTCCCGGGCAAGCTATTCTCTCCACCTCCCTTGCTCAGCCATGCCAGCTTCTTATAAAGAATTCGATCTTTCCACAGGTCTGGCCTTGGATAATGTGAGTCTGCGGTCGAAATAAGGGGGGTGTTTAGTTCTTTTGATGCTCTAACGAGGTATTTGTTTAATACATGTTGCTGCTTAATTGCATTCCATTGAAGCTCCAGGAAAAACCTATCGCCAAAGATAGACTTGAATTCCTCCGCGCGGGACAGGATTTGCTCAAAAACAATCGTATCGTTAAAATCCTCTCCGGCTTCCCAGACAGGCTTCATTAAATAAGAACCCAGACAGGCAGTTGAAACAATAATGCCTTCGTTGTGTTCTTTTAGGAGATCAAAATCAACTCTAGGATACCGATAAAAATTGTCATCCCCATATGACTTAGAGACAACCTGAAACAGGTTTTTGAGACCAACTTCATTTTGTGCCAAGAGCACAAGATGGCTTCTTTCGTTAAGGGGATTGAATTTTGTTCGGCCCTTGGTCTCTTCCTCGTTTTCAATCAATTCGGCTTTTTCATCCGACTTCTTAATCTTCGTTTTATTTTTTTTCGTTTCTTCGTATAGGTCTTTCCAATTGTCAACTGAGTTTATGAAATACGCTTCGACACCAAAAATAGGTTTAAACTCTTTCCCTTTTTCTGCCATCTTTTTTGCATGCAGAACTTGATATGACAACGCATTCATTGTGCCGTGGTCTGTGGTAGCCAGGGCATCCATTCCGTTCTCCCATGCGAAATCCATGTGCTCATCTGGATATCCTATGGCATCCCCAGGGGAGCCAATAGTGGTGTGTCCATGCAGACCAACGAATTTAATCTTCGATTCTTTCCTCTTCAATTCGATCCACCTTCCCAAATTCCAGCTTCTTTAAGTCGAGCGTATGCTCCGTGCTCGTATACCGCTGGTATCCTTTCCACGAGTCCGCTTTATAATACCATGGGGTGACCTGCGTGCAATGTTCTTTTCCCCGGAGACACTCAAAAAACTCGTCAAACGGCAGGTCCTTCGCAAAAATATGTTCGCTCACGGGTACATACGCACACTTATCAAATCGCTTTTTGATTTTTTCCTTCGTGCTAGAGAGAACCTCTTCAAAATCTTTCGAGTCAAACGTGAATGGAAGATATGCACCCGAAAATACGCTCTCCTCGTTATGTTCAATTACAACATTCGTTTTGCTCGCAAACTGCCCCCTGTATTCTTTTAGTATCTCTGGATCATGTATTCCGTAAGGCACAGAAACAAAAAACTTTCTAGGTATAAGGTGTTCACTGAACTTCGACGTAACCTTTTTAGCCCACATCGCAGAGTTGATTACTGACCACCCCAGGCTCTCTTTCCTGTCATAGTCCAAAACTCGCAATGGAACATAATACACGGGAATCCGCTTCGTGTTGTAGTTCTCGAATATTTCCATCCTATAGATCGGATCTGTTATAAAGTCGCCAATCATTTTTTTAATGAACGGAAGTATATCATACGGACACGTTATCCATATACTACTGCACCCTGCGTATGCGCAGTCGTAGAGGCTGCGCTCTAGAGCCGTGATCCCGTCCCCGACTGGCAAGAAACAATCATGCCATGCAAAATTAAAAAGTTTCTTGCCTTCAACCGGTATACACCCGGCTATATTCCTAAATGTTTCAGACATTTTATATCATCAAATATAGTAATACTTGGTTCCTCTTCATAAATGTACTTCACCCTCTCCTCTACCTCTCTCCTGATGGGCCACAGGCGGAGTTTCTGCCCAGAAGCCTCAAACATATTTTTTATTATTTTATACTTTAGCGGAATCCAGGAAGCGTCAAAATCGCTCGTGTCAACCGCTTCCGAAATTGATATCACAATGTTCTTTTCCTTCCAAAAATATATCTGTTTCAAAATATTATCTTTGGGAAATAGAATATCGTCCTTTAAACTACGCAGCTTTTCTGATTTAAAATAATCAATTATAAGTGAACTACTTATTTCCGTCGATTTTAAATCAGCCCCAATAATTTTGACTTCTTCGGTAACAATCAGTTCTTTAAATGATACATCAAATGAGCCAATGTTGTCAAACGTGAGTAGCAATATATCGTCAAGGACATAAAGTTCCTTTAACGGTTCCGAGAATGGGGTGAGGCCCTTCAATCCCATATTGATTATAACTTGATTCTGTGCCTCTTCAATGCTGCCGAGGGTACTAACATGTTCGCCATCGACAACTAGGTCCCTGTCCTGTAGATCTACGAAAAAGGGTGCATTAAAAGGTTCAAGCAAAAATTTATGTTTTAGGTTCTTATATTCGCCGTATAATATGGTGGGCACTTTATTCTTTAAAGAATAGATTAGCCCCTCAAACCTTGAAGTTATAAAGAGCTTATCAAGCGTTAGCATCCTGGGCCTTCGGCCGGGGCCTCCTTGCGCTGCTCCATGATCGCCTTGTGCCATTTCTTTAGGATACGTAAATGCTTCGGAGTCTCTCGACACCTACCGCCTTCTTTTGGCTTTCGTATCGCATGGACCCACGCGGCGACCCACACCTTCTTGTCCGTCCTATACTTACATCTTTTTTTAACTTTTTCTATTTGCCTTACAATGTGTTTCATAAACGCAGTGGCCGCTTGCCCGGGATCTGTTCTGTCTATCCCGTATCCGTATCGCGAGCTTTCCCACCATCGCCACATTTGAAATAGGCCAATCGCACGGGGAGTCTTCCCGTCCTTACTGAACTTCCGATCACCCTTGGCCGTCGGATTGAAGCCCGACTCTGCACAGGCGGCCGATAGAAGCATTCCTCTTAGTTCCTTGGGAACATCGTATTCTTTCTCCGTTTCAATTAAAGAATCTATGATGTCAATATCAATATTCTCCGGAGCCACACTCTTGCAGTTAAAAATTGCCTGCTCCATAATCTCATAATACTCTATCGGATCTTCCGGTTGCAAACACGGCGTTACCGCCATTGTACTTACAAGTATGCTAGTAAAAATCATTTTAGCTCTCCTTCCATGTGCATACAATTGCATGATCAGATACAAAAGTAAGCGCCTCATTATTTACCTTAACCGCCTCTAGAAGGTGAGCCTCTACTAGACAGTGTGTGGCTGTTCCATGTCCGCTTGGTCTGCCTCCAAGAAACCGGCACGGAGCATATTGGCTTTGCTCCGAAAAATCATCCGGAATAAGAAGGAGACCTTCCCCCCCCTCTTC
>Ga0114911_1000144_pt1 | contig 59638 bp, 44 predicted proteins | sample MalvireepMed_904_FD_89688 | JGI IMG/M metagenome (GOLD analysis project Ga0114911, IMG submission 89688) | Marine viral communities from the Global Malaspina Expedition - Malaspina viral metaG DeepMed_904 | ecosystem: Environmental > Aquatic > Marine > Oceanic | place: Mediterranean Sea...
CGTGCAACTGGCCGCGCCGTTCGACCTGCCGGAAGAATATTACGAGGCCTGGAAGACCATCACCGCCAACCTCGACTGGAGGCTCGCCCAATGATTTCGCGTATTCTCGCCCCGCTGCTGGCCACCGCAGCGCTCATCGCCACGCCGCTCAGCGCCCAAAATCAGGATTTGGGTGAAGCGCCTCCCGAAGGTGGGGTGATCGAAACCGTGGACGAGGGCGAAGGCCTGAATGTCTCGGTCAGCTACGAAGGCCGGCTCGACGATCTCGGCATCGCCATTCCCGCCTTCGCGACCGACCGCAACGTGCCGACGCCTGCGAACCAGTCGGGCACGTCCGCGCTCGGGATCGAGCTGGCGCGCGTCATCACATCGGACCTGCGCAATAACGGCCTGTTCAAGCCGACCGGCCCGGATTCGCTCCCGACGCCCAGCTATGCCGAGATCACCGCGCCCGCCTGGGCCACGTGGGACAATCGCCGCGCCGAAATGTTGGTGCATGGCTATGTGCGCGGGCGCAGCGACGGCAGGCTGACGGTCGGCTGCTATCTCTACGACATGGCTTTGCGTGACGAGCTGGTGCGCGAAGGCTGGGTGGTTCCGGCCGCCGACTGGCGCCGCGCCGCTCACAAATGCGCCGATCTCGTCTATTCGCGTCTGACCGGGGAAAGCCCGTTCTTCGACAGCCGCATCGCTTACATCGCTGAAACCGGCCCCAAGGATAACCGCACCAAGCGGCTCGCCATTATGGACAGCGACGGGGCGAACCATCGCTTCATCACCACCGGCCGCTCGACTGCGCTGACCCCTCGCTATTCCCCCGATTATCGTCAGCTCGTCTATCTGAGCTATGTCGACGGCAATCCGCGCATCTACGTCTACGACGTGGGCACGGGCAGCCAGACGCTGGTGACCGAAAGCGCCAATCCCACCTTCGCCCCGCGCTGGAGCCCGGACGGGCGCTACATCCTCTATTCTATGGCCGTGGGCGGCAATACCGACATCTATCGCGTGCCCGTGACAGGCGGCCAGAGTACGCGGCTGACCGACGCGCCGGGGATCGATATCGGTGGATCCTTCTCGCCCGATGGCCGCCAGATCGTGTTCGAAAGCGACCGGTCGGGCAATCAGCAATGCTATGTCATGAATGCCGACGGCACGAACCAGCGCCGGATCAGCTTCGGCGGATCGCGCTGCGCGACGCCCGAATGGAGCCCGCGCGGCGACCAGATCGCTTTCACCAATGCCAGCAATTTCAACATCTACGTCATGACGCCGAGCGGCGGGAATGCGCGCCGCCTGACCAGCGGATGGCAGGACGAAGCGCCCACCTGGTCGCCCAATGGCCGCATCGTCCAGTTTTTCCGCACCGAGCGCAATTCGGGCAACACCGGGTTGTGGCAGGTCGATCTGACGGGCGAGAACGAGCGCCAGTTGCCGACGCCGGTCGACGGATCGGACCCCGCCTGGGGACCGATCCTGCCGTAGGATCATTGGTTTGAGTATTGCATCTGCCGGGTCGCACACCGGTTTTGGAACAGTCGAAAAGGATCGGCCGCTATGAACACTCGCCTGACCGCCACCGTCTGCCTCGCCAGCGCGCTCGCGCTCGCCGCCTGTAAGAAGCAGCCGCCCGAAGAGCTGCCGCCTCCTCCGCAGCAGACTACGCCGACGACTACCCCCACGCCGACCGGACCGGGCGTGGCCGCTCCCGGCACGCAGCGCCATTTCACGGAAACTGTCGGCGCGGCGAACACGGTCGTCTATTTCGACACCGATCGCTACAATATCGATGCGGAGGACACGCGCCGCCTTCAGGTCCAGGCGCAGTATTTCAGCCAGTATCCGCAGATCACCTTCACCGTTGAAGGCCATGCGGACGAGCGCGGCACGCGCGAATACAACCTGGCTCTGGGTGAGCGGCGTGCGAATGCGGCGAAGAATTATCTCGTCAGCCTCGGCATTCCGGCGACACGCATCCGCACCGTCAGCTACGGCAAGGAACGCCCGGTTGCGCTCGGCAGCAATGAAAGCGCCTGGGCGCAGAACCGCCGCGCTGCGAGCGTCGTGATCAACTGATCCGATTGCGGGGCGGGGGAGCGTTCCTGTTACAGGACGCTCTCTCGCCTCTGCGACATTGGCATTGCGGGCGCGAGAGCCTAGGTTACTGGAGATGCCCGATTTCAAAGTGACTCATTTCGATGCCTAAGCCCCGTCGTTCCAACGATTGGGGCTTTCCCCGCTGGCGCGGCTATGAAAGCGAACGCGCGGCGGCGAACGTCAAATTGTGCGATCGCCATGGCTGCGAGGAAGTGGGCGATTGCCCCGCGCCCAAGGCGCCCAACAGCCGCGATCGCTGGTATTTCTGCCAGCGCCACGCCGCCGAATACAATCAGAAATGGGATTATTTCGAAGGCCTCGACAAGGCCGAGAAGGCTGCGCGCGCCAAGGCCGAGACGGCAGAGAATGCAGGCTATGCCGAAGCGCAGCATTATGGCTGGGGCGGCAGCGGCGATGGCTCGCGCACGCAGGACGAGATGCGCGCATTGGACGCGCTCGGCCTCGAGAGCGATGCCGACTTCCCCGCGATCAAGAAAGCCTGGCGCGAAAAGGCGAAAACTGTCCATCCCGACGTGAAGCCCAACGATGCCGAAGCGGCGCAGGAATTCCAGAAATTGCAGGTCGCCTACGAAGTGCTGAAAGCCGCCGAGGAACGGCGCGAGTGGAAGGGCTAGGCGAGCCGATCCGGCAGTAAAAACGAGGATATGCGGAGATGATCGGACTTTTGTCGGCTTTGCTCGGATCCGCCGCATCGGCGATCCCGCCGGAACCGCCCGTGGCCACGGTCGGAGTACCGATCGCTTCCTCGTCGCACGGTTTGTCGGGCCAGAGATTGGTCAGCTGGATGCCCGGTCCGGTCCGCTGTGAAAATGGCGAGGTCGCCTCGGTCGTTGAGGGACGCAGGCCCTACAATACGCTGTGGTCCGGGCGCGGGTCGGAGCCGCCGGCGATGAGTTTCGATTTCGCCATCGACGCGACGGGGCGGCCTGTCTCGATCACGCGGACGTCGCCCTCGCATTCCAATCATGGCTCCGGCGCCGCCGCAATGGTGTCGAGCCGGTTCGCGGCCAATGCCGCGCTTGATGGATGCTCCATTACCTATCGGCCTGTGATGCGCCCGATAGAAGAGGCGGAGCCGGTCGAGCTGGTATCCTACGTCATGACCGGCCAGACCCCGCGCCTTTCGAGGGAAGCTTACGATCGGCTTCATGCCGACGACGAGTGCCGCGCGGGCACGCAGCCGATCCTGCGGGCCTATCCGAATTTCGACCAGATCCCCGCGACGCCCGGTGTTCGCGACTGGACGGCGATCGGGTTCGACGTGGAGCCTTCGGGTGAAACGTCCAATGTTCGCCACCTTTACGGAACCGGCAACGAACCGCTCGATGGGGCGGCGGAAGAGGCGGTTGAGACCAGCCGTTTCAACGAAGGTCCGATGCGGCATAATTGCAGCTATCGGTATTGGCGCAATGCGGCGGTCTTGCCGGCACCGCCCGCGCCGCCGCGCGGGGCCGATTGGTCCGATCCCTGCGAAGCCCTGGAATGGGACCGCGCCCCACAGCTCGTTTTTCCCGAAGCCTACCGCTCGCGTTCGATCGAGGGGTGGGCCGATATCGCCTACGATGTCGCGCCTTGGGGCGAGATCGGCAATGTCCGCATCCTGCGCGCCGAACCGATCGACGATTTCGGCGAAGCGGCGAAGCGGATGATAGAGCGGTCGAGCAAGCAGGAGGGGCAGGCCATCACCGGCTGCGAAACCCGCGTCTTCTATCGCATGGAAGGAAACGCCGCATCTGCCCGTGATAGCGAGAGCAGCTAGGCCGACCGCTCCAGACGGCTCAGTACCGCCTTTGCCAACCGCTCGCCGAGGTCGGGCCCCTGTTCGGGATAGAGATAGGGCTCGATCATTTCCGCCTCCATCACTGCCAGTTCGCCCGACGGAAGCCGTGCCATGTCGATGCGGGCATACAGGGGGTCTTTGAAGGGCAGGGCGGAAATCACCGCACGGGCGCTGGCGAGATCGGTAGTGCTCGGCGCGAACACGCTTTCCTTCCCGCCATAGAGAGACTGGATGCGATAGTCGCCCGCAGCCGCCTGTTTCAGGACGCCGTGGCTGAACTCTCCGTCGATGAACACGAAGGTGAATTCGCCCTCCTCGACCACGCTCGCGAGGAAGGGCTGGATCAGGCAGGCATGGCCCATGCGCCAGTCCGTGTCGGGCAGGGCTTCGCGCGAAAAGCTGTGCTGGCCCAGCGCGCCCGCGCCGACGCGACGTTTGACCACCACGCGGTCGGTCTCGAACCGGTCGAGCGCGTCGGCGATGTCCGCGCGCCCCGCATCGTCGTGCCAGATAGTCGGAATGACTGGTACATCGCGCTCGGACAGGTCCAGCAGATAGCCCTTGTCGGCGTTCCAGCGGACGATTTCCGGCGGATTGCAGACGGTAATCCCCCGTGCTGCCAGCACGTCGAGCTTCGCGAGGAAATCTTGCGGATAGTCCTGATAGTCCCATGCCGTACCGAGAAGGACCAGCGCGGCTCCATCGAAAGCTTCGAGCGGCTCGCGCCAGTCGATCTCGAGCAGATCGAGTCCGGCGGTTTCGAAAGCGGGCCTCAAGGCGGCGATTTCGAGATCATGCTCGAACGCATTGCCGCGTCGGGGGCCGGGGCCCGGAAGCGTATCGGCGCAGGCGAGGAAGGCGATGCGGATCATATGAAAAGCCTCACGCCACCCCGGCTCGAGTCCGGGGTGGCGATATCCGTCGGGAGCCGCTCAGACCTGTTCGAGGGCCTGTTCGAAATCGGCGATCAGATCGTCCGCATCCTCGATCCCGATCGAGATGCGCACCAGATTGTCCGAAATGCCCAGTTCCGTGCGGCGTCCTTCGGCAACCGAGAGGTGAGTCATCGAAGCGGGATGGCTCGCCAGCGTCTCCGTCCCGCCGAGGCTGACGGCAAGCTTGGCGATCTTGAGCGCGTCGAGAAAGCGGAAGCATTCAGCCTCGCCGCCCTTCAGCAGCAGCGAGAAGGTCGATCCTGCACCGAGGCAATGGCGGTCGTAAATGTCCTGCTGACGCGCGCCTTCGATCATGCCGAGATAGCCGAGCCCTTCGACCTTCTCATGCTTGCTGAGATAGTCGCAGACCTTGGCCGCATTCTCGCCCGCGCGCTGCATGCGCAGTTCCACGGTCTCCAAGGACCGCAGCAGCATCCAGGCCGTGTTGGGATCGCAGATGCCGCCCATCGTGTTGCGCAAGCTGCGCACCGGATCCATCCACTTCTTAGCGCCGGCGATCGAGCCTGCCACGAGGTCCGAATGGCCGCCGACATATTTGGTCAGCGAATAGACCACGATGTCCGCGCCATGATCTAGCGGGCGCTGCCATAGCGGGCCAAGGAATGTGTTGTCGATCGCGATCGGGCAATCCCAGTCGAGCGCCGCGTCGCGCGCTTCCTTGACCGCCTCGATGTCGACCAGCGCATTGGTCGGATTGCCGGGGCTTTCGAGATAGATCATGCAGACCTTCCCGCCCTGATCGGATGCCTGCGCCTTCGCTTTTTCCAGCACCGCGTCGATCTCCTCGCGCGTGGCGCTGGCGGGGAAATCGACATAGGTGACGCCGAATTTCGCCAGCACCTTGGCTACGAAGCCCTCGGACGCGGCATAGAGCGGGCCGGAATGGACGATCACGTCGCCCTGGCTGGCATAGGCCAGCATCAGCACGCAGATCGCGGTCATGCCGCTGGAAAAGCTCAGCGCGTCTTCCGCCCCGTCCCAGATCGACAGGCGATCTTCGAGGATTTCCTGGTTCGGCGCGTTGAAGCGCGAATAGACCAGCCCGTCCGCGCCGCCGGGGCGCTTGCCGGTGATGCCTTCGAAGTGGCGCTTGCCGTCAGCCGCGCTGGGGAAAGCGAAGGTGCTGGTGAGGAAGATCGGCGGTTTCAGGCTGCCTTCCGACAGAGTCGGATCATAGCCATGGCCCATCATCAAGGTTGCAGGCTTCAGCGCGCGTCCGTCGATCTTGGTGACTTCCGGCTTGGGGTTTTTGCGCGGCGTGGTGGGGTCGATGATGTCGGTTTCGCTCACGGGTTGGAGCTCCTGAATGAAATGTCGAACCCCCAGGAAGGCGGGGGATCGCAAATGTCCTGGCAGCTGCGGGGCACCCGTTCCTAACCTCCGCAGGAACGCTTCTCCGCCACAGACTGTGATGGAAGCGGAGTAGAAGCGGCGCGGCAAGCGATCAACCCACGGCGAAGCTTGCCGGTTGGTTTACGAGACTTTCAGGATCGTTTCACGGGCGATGCGATAGATGGCGGTATGACTCGCTTTTTCTCCCGCTCCGCCTTCGGTTCCTCCAGCCGCGGATTGACCGCCGCGCTGGCTCTGGGAGCGGCCGCCACTGTCGCCGCTCCCGTTCTCGCGGAAGTTCCGCCGGCGCGCGCCTGGGAAATCGGCCCCATCATCAAAGGCCGCAATTATTCCGTCGGCATGCCATTGCAGCCAGAGGACACGCGCGAGGGCATCACCTTCGACATACCGAATATCCGTGAACGCTATGGCCACGTCCATTACGTCACGTTCGATCCGGGCAGCTTGCGCGGGGCGCGGTCTATCACGATGCGCTATCGCGTCGATGCCGCGCCTGGCACGCGGTTCGTCCCTCAGGAATCTACTGAGGAGCAGGCTTACATGTCGCTGTTCTTCCAGCGCCGTGGCGATAGCTGGAACGCAAAGGGACCCTACGAACATTTCCGCTGGTATTCGCCTTCGGACAGGAAGATTCCGCTACGGGCCGGGACGCACACTGTAACGATCCCGCTGGGGGGCGACTGGATATCGGTTTACGGTAAACCTTCGAGTCAGAACCCGGAAGCGTTCCGCGCGGCGCTTGCTCAAGCGGCCCGGATCGGGTTCACCTTCGGATCGGACAGCGGTCGGGGCCATGGAGTCTATGCGACCGGTCGGGCCAGCTTCACTCTGCTCGATTTCGAGATCGAATGAAGCGCGCCTCGGTTAGGGCCTAACCGACAGATCGAACTGCTCGATGTGCCAGCGCCTCTGCTCGGCGCTTGATCCTGGAACATCGTTGACCCGGCGCAAGACGATCGGGCCTTCCAGACGTATCCGCCTGCCGTCGGGATCGGTTGCGGCGATCTCTGCCTGACTTGTGTAATAGCTGGACCCGGCAGCGCCTTCCATGCGTCCCGATGGGACGGAGACGGTTATATCACGTAGGCCTGCAAACAAAGCGTCGAACCGTTTCTCGCTCCAGCGCGTCTTTGCGGTGTCGTTGAAAAATCGCCAAGCCTGATCATATTCGCGCAATTCGACGGCGCGGGCGAAATTGACGAGCACGTTGCGTGCGCCGGTTTCCCCGCGCTCGGCTTCGGGCGTGAGGACAGGGGGCGAGAGATCGGGGTAGCCATCGTCGATGCCTGACCCATCGGTATAGCCAGAAGGCGGCGTTGCGGAGCCCTGCGTGTCGACGCTCGGCGGAGGTGAGGCTTGCCCGGCGGGCACGGGCGGTTCCGACGTGCCGAGTTGGGCGGGACCGCTGCGTTCGGTCACCACGGTTTCGTCGGCATCCGAACAGCCGCCGAGTACGAGCGCGCCGGCGAAGCCGAAAAACATGAGGGTTCGTCGGAGAGGATGGGCCATGCCGCCTCAACCAGGGGCGGCCAGCGCCGTTCCCCCGGTCTTGAGCGGAAATGGACGCGCCTTATTTGGGCGCGAGCACCATCAGCATCTGGCGACCTTCGAGGCGCGGGAAGCTTTCGACCTTGGCGATTTCCTCGACATCGTCGCGGACCCGGTTGAGCAGGTCCATGCCGAGCTGCTGGTGCGCCATTTCGCGGCCGCGGAAGCGCAGGGTGCACTTCACCTTGTCACCGTTTTCGATGAACTTGACCACGTTGCGCATCTTCACGTCGTAATCGTGCGTGTCGATGTTCGGGCGCATCTTGACCTCTTTGATATCCTGGGTCTTCTGCGTCTTGCGCGCGAGGTTCGCCTTTTTCTGCGCCTCGTAGCGATGCTTGCCGACATCGAGGAACTTGCACACCGGCGGGTCCGCATTGGGGGACACTTCGACGAGGTTCAGACCCTTTTCGTTGGCCTGCTCGATCGCTTCGCGGGTGAACATGACGCCCAAATTCTCTCCCTCGTCATCGATGACGCGGACCTTGGGCGATTGGATGAAATTGTCGTAGCGAGGGCCGCTCTTGACTGGCGGCTGCATGGAACGACGGGGTGGACGGGCTATGGGGCTATCTCCTGTATCATTGCCTTGGATCGCCCCATGTAGGCATTCTCGCACGGATTCGGAAGTGGATAGTGCGGATTAGCCGTATCGGGCGTGATGGCGACGTCACGCGCGCCCGTCCCGACTATCCCGCCCGCCAAAGGGGGAAGCGCGCCAGGCGCCCCTTGGCAGGCACCACCGCATCGATCGCATTGGCGGGCTGGAGCGCCTTGAGAATGGCCGGATCGGCGGCGTTCATCCCGCCCGTATAGGCGCCGAAGGCTGGCAGGATCATGCGGCCCGAAGGCTTGCCGTCCACGCTGTCATTGGCGCTGATCACCGCGCAGGGGCGGCGGATATGGCGGCGCTGGACGGTCAATTGCACGCGCGGGTGATAATGGCCGGACAATTCGGGCCGGGTTTCGCCGGGAAGGGCGCGGTGGCGCAGGATCGTGCCGCCGATCTCCAGTTCCTCCACCAGCGTGCCGCCGCACCGCGCTTCCATGTCGGGATCGTGGTTTCCCGTGATCCACACCCAGTCGACCGCCTTGGTCAGCGCCTCCAGCATGCCGCAGGCATGCGGTTCCAGGCGCGTGCTGCCGTCCGAATCGTGAAAATTATCCCCCAGGGTAATCACCCGGCGCGCGCCGGTCTCGCGGATGGCCAGCGCCACCCGCTCCAGCGTTTCGCGGCTGTCATAGGGTGGTATCGGCTGGCCGTGGCCCGCGAAGAAGCTGCCTTTTTCCAGATGCAGGTCGGCCACCAGCAAGGCCTGCTCGCGCGGCCAGTAGAGTGCGCGTCCTGTGGTGAGCAGCCATTCCTGATCGGCGAACGAAAGGGGAACCATGGCCCGCTATTGCCCTTGTGGATTCGGCTTGGCAAGGGGGCAGGATGACCGACTGGACCCAGCAGACAGAAACCGCCCGCACCTGGTTCGAAACCTTGCGGGACCGCATCTGCGCCGAATTCGAAGCGATCGAGCGCGAGGCGGGATCCGACGCTGCCTTCGAATATCTGCCCTGGCAGCGACACGAAGAGGGCAATCCCGATCCCGGCGGCGGCACGCGCGGGCTGATGAAGGGCGAGGTGTTCGAAAAGGTCGGGGTCAACGTGTCCACCGTGCGCGGACGGTTCGAATCCGAATTCGCCAAGACGATGAACGGCGTCGACCCCGACGATCCGCGCTTCGTCGCCACCGGTATCAGCCTGGTGGCGCATATGAAGAACCCGCACGTTCCGGCAGTGCATATGAACACGCGTTTCCTGGTGACGGGCAGGGCGTGGTTCGGAGGCGGCGCGGATCTGAATCCGCCGATCCCCTATCCGCAAGACACCGAAGACTTCCACGCCCGGTTCCGCGCCGCCTGCGCCGCGCACAATCCGACCTATTACGAGCGGTTTTCGAAATGGGCGGACGAGTATTTCTACATCCCCCATCGCGGCGTCCATCGCGGGGTGGGCGGGATCTTCTACGACCATCTCGAATGTGAGGACGAGGACGCCTTCGCGCGCAATTTCGCCTTCACCAAGGATGTCGGCGAAGCCTTCCTCGACATCTTCCCTGAACTGGTGCGCCGCCGGATGGAAAGCGATTTCACCCCGGCCGACAAGCTGACCCAGCTCGAATGGCGGGGGCGCTACGCCGAATTCAATCTGGTGTACGACAGGGGCACTCTGTTCGGTCTCAAGACCGGCGGCAATATCGACGCGATCCTGATGAGCCTGCCGCCGGAAGCGGTCTGGACCTGATCAGTCGCGGTCGGCCCAGACGCGGACCCAGTCCACTTCCATCTGCACGCCGCCCGCCTTCACCGCGTCGACCGTGCTTTGCGGAATGCCGTAATAGGGCTTCTCGATCTTGTTGACCTTGCCCGGATAGACGCCGCCGATCGCGAAATTGAGGATCAGGTGCTTGGGCGTATCGAAGCGCCATTCGCCATAGCGTTCGATCTCTTCGCGCGTGACGGTATAGAATACGTCACCATCGACATCGAAGGCGATCTTCCGGTCGGTCCATTCCACGCCGTAGACGTGCCAGCCCATCGCGTTCTGCCCGGCGGGGAATTGCCGGCGTTCGACCAGCGGCGTCTCGCCCGAATAGCCGGGGCCATGGATTGCCACGGCGGTCCATTCAGGTTCGCCGACATATTCCATGATGTCGATCTCGCCCGTATAGGGCCATTGCCCGTTGCCGAGCAGCCAGAAGGCGGGCCAGGCGCCGCGTTCGCGCGGCATGCGGATGCGCGCTTCGGCGCGGCCATGCGTGAAATCGAACTTGCCGCGCGAATCGATCCGGCCCGAAATGAAATCGGCCTGGCGTTCCGTTTTGGTGTCGGCCCCCGGCTTCCACACCGGGCGCAGGATCAGCGCGCCGCCATCGGCGCCCGACACATCGTCGGAAAAAGCAATCGTTTCGGGGCTGTCGGTATAGGCCTGCTGTTCGTCGTTGACCCAGAAATCCATGCCTTCGACATTCCATTTGGCGCGGTCGAGCGCAGGCGCATCGAATTCGTCGGCAAAGATCAACTCGCGTTCGGCAGTTGCGGTTTGCACGGTGAGCGGCGCATCGGGCCGGTTCATCTGACTGGCTGGCTGGCATGCGGCGAGCGCGACCAGGCTTGCGAGCGCAAAACGGGTTTTCATCATCGACCTGCTCCCTGAATTTTCTTGTGAACGTTATCATGGAGGCATTGCGCGGCTTTGGCCAGCCCCGATGGCTGCCATCCAGTCAGCATCGCGAAAGCAGGGTTTGCGCATCGTGCCCGAAACTCGCAGAGCCTGCCTGCATTGACCGAACGAACAGATATTTTGCGGAGAAACCTTCATGCGTCGCATCGTCGCCCCTTTCGCCCTGCTGCTGGCCAGCACCGCCTGCACTTCGATGTCGGGTGAGATGCCCCTGTCCACCGCAACGCCCGAACCCATGGTTTCGCCCATTCTGACCGGGCCTGAAGCGCTCGATACGCTGACCTATGCGCAGCCGCAGATCGCGCGGGTCACGCATGTCGCGCTCGACCTGGCGCTCGATTTCGAAGGGCAGGGCATTGGCGGGACCGCGACGCTCGATGTGCTGGCCCGCGACGATGCGCGCGAGATCGTGCTCGATTCGAACGGGTTGCGCATCGCCAGCGTCACCGATGCTGCGGGCCGCGATCTGCCGTTCACCGTGGGTGAGGCGGTGGCCGAAGGCGGCAAGGGCGCGCCGCTGACCATCACGATGGGCGATGCGCGCACGATTCGCATCCGGTATGCCGCGCCCGAGGATGCCGAAGCGCTGCAATGGTTGAGCCCGGAACAGACCGCGGGCGGCGAATACCCGTTCCTCTTCAGCCAGGGCCAGGCGATCCTCAATCGCAGCTGGATCCCGACGCAAGACAGCCCCGGCATCCGCCAGACCTGGGAAGCGCGGATCACCGCGCCCAAGCCGCTCGACGTGGTGATGAGCGGGGTGCGCCAGGGCGAGCCGGAGGATCTGGGCGATGGACGCCGCGCCTTCCGCTTCGTGATGGACAAGCCGGTGCCGCCCTATCTGATCGCGATCGCGGCGGGCGATATCGATTTTCGCGCGCTCGGTCCGCGCAGCGGCGTCTGGGCCGAACCGTCGGTAATCGAACGGGCCGCGCGCGAAGTGGGCGATACCGAAGCGATGATCGCGGCGGCGGAAGACCTCTACGGCGAATATCGCTGGGGCCGTTACGACATGATCGTGCTGCCCCCCGCCTTTCCCTATGGCGGGATGGAAAACCCGGTGATGACCTTCCTCACCCCCACCTTCATCGCGGGCGACCGGTCGAACAACGGCCTCGTCGCGCACGAGCTGGCGCATAGCTGGTCGGGCAATCTGGTTACCAATGCGGTGTGGGGCGATGGCTGGCTGAACGAAGGCGTCACCAGCTATTTCGAAAACCGAATCGTGGAAGAAGTCTACGGCAAGAAGCGCGCCGAACAGGAAGCCGCGCTCGCCTTTGCGAATATCGAGGAGACGCTGGCCGAAGTCGGCCGGGATGCGCCGGGCACCGCGCTTCATAATGATGGCAGCGGCGAACTGATCGGCAGCGCCATCGCCTACGACAAGGGGCATTTCTTCATGCGCACGGTCGAACGGATCGTGGGTCGTGAACGCTTCGATGCGTGGCTGCGCCAGTGGTTCGACAACCACGCTTTCGAACCGGCGACCAGCGCGCTGCTGCTCGCCGACATGCAGGAAAACCTCGTCCGCTCTCCCGCCGAAGCGGAGCGCCTCATGCTGCGCGAATGGATTTTCGAGCCCGGCCTTCCGAGCAATGTCGCGCGTCCCGATCCGGCGGCCTTCGCCGCAGTGGATAGCGCGGTCGACACCTACGCAAGCAATGGCACGATCCCCGCTGGCTGGAACGGCTGGACTGCGGCGGAGCGGATGCGCTTCCTCGACAACATCCCCAAGGATCGCAGCGCGGCGCAGCTTGCCGAGCTGGACCGGCAGCTGAACCTGTCAGGGACTGGCAATAACGAGATCCGCTTCCTGTGGCTCGAACTGGCGCTCGCCAATCGGTACGAGCCGGCGGTGCCGCAGGCCGAAGAATTCCTCGCTCGCGTGGGCCGCGCGAAATTCGTGCGGCCGCTATTCGCAGTGCTGATGGGCGAGGGCGAATGGGGCCAGCCGATCGCGCGGCGGATCTACGCCCAAACGCGGGACAGCTATCATGCCGTGACGCGGGCCGGCGTCGATCGGGTGCTGGGGATCGCCGGATAAGCGGCCTTGTCCCGGCCCGGCGTCGAAAAGAGCCGATCGACGCCGGGCCACGGCAGGTTTTGCGTTGCAATAAACAGCCCGCCACCGCACATCTAGCGACGATGCTGCGCCAGTACGAACTTGTGGAACGGGTCAAGGAATACGACCCCGACGCCGATGAGGCGATGCTCAATCGCGCTTATGTCTATACCGTGCAGAAGCACGGTACCCAGACGCGGGCGAGCGGCGATCCGTATTTCAGCCATCCGGTCGAAGTCGCCGGACTGATGACCGATCTCAAGCTCGACCAGGAAACGATCGCTACCGCGCTTCTGCACGATACGGTGGAAGATACGCTCGCCACTATCGCCGATATCGAGCTGAACTTCGGCCCCAAGGTGGCGCGGCTGGTCGATGGCGTCACCAAGCTGTCGAAGATCGAACAGATGCCCGAAAACGAGCGGGCGGCGGAAAACCTCCGGAAATTCCTGCTCGCGATGAGCGAGGACATCCGCGTGCTGCTCGTCAAATTGGGCGACCGGCTGCACAATATGCGCACGCTCCATTTCATTAAGAATCCGGACAAGCGCCAGCGCATCGCGCGCGAGACGATGGATATCTACGCCCCTCTCGCGGAGCGGGTGGGGATGTATGAATATATGCGCGAGATGCAGCTGCTCGCCTTCGAACAGCTGGAGCCCGAAGCCTATCGCACCATCGAGAACCGTCTCGATCAACTGCGTGCGCTCGACACCGGGCAGGTCGACAAGATCGCACTCGATATCAAGCACGCGCTCGCCGAGGCGGGATTGAAGGTCGAAGTGACGGGCCGCGAGAAGCACCCTTATTCGATCTGGCGCAAGATGGCCGAACGCCATGTCAGCTTCGAACAGGTGACCGACATCATGGCCTTCCGCGTTATCACCGATGACGAGGCGGATTGCTACGCGGCCTTGGGCGTCCTCCACCGCACGTGGCAATTCCTGCCGGGCAAGTTCAAGGACTACATCTCGACGCCGAAGACCAACGGCTATCGCAGTCTTCACACCAGCCTGATGTACGAAAATTCGATGCGCGTCGAAGTGCAGATCCGCACGCGCGAAATGCATCGGCTGAACGAATTCGGCCTCGCCGCGCACTGGGCCTACAAGCAGGGTGGCGCGAGCGGTACGGTCAGGCCGGACGGGCAGGTCGGCTGGCTGCGCGATCTGATCGAGATCGTCGATACGAGCCACGATCCCGAAGAACTGCTCGAACATACCAAGCTCGCCATCTATCAGGATCGCATCTTCGCCTTCACGCCCAAGGGCGCGCTGTTCCAGCTTCCCAAAGGGGCGACGCCGGTCGATTTCGCCTTCGCGGTGCACAGCGATCTCGGCACGCAGACCGTGGGCGCGAAGATCAACGGCCGCCACGTTCCGCTGCGCACGCCGCTGGCGAATGGCGATGTGGTGGAGATCATCAAGGGCAAGGAGGCCGAGCCGCAATTGTCCTGGCTGGCCTTCGTCGTCACCGGCAAGGCGCGCGCCACCATCCGCCGCGCAGTGCGGCTGAAGGAGCGCGCCGAACTCGCCGAGATCGGCCAGAAACTCTATCAGGAAATCGCCGCCAAGGTTCCTGCCAAGATCGGCAAGAAGGCGCTCGGCGAAGCGCTCGAACGTCTCGAAATGGAAGAGCCCGAAGATCTTTATTTCGCGATCGGTTCGGCCAAGATCGAGGACAGGGAGGTGATGGAGGCGCTGCTGCCCGGCTGCACCACCGAATTGCCTGAGGGGCAGGACTGGACGCCGGGGAAGAAAGCGCTCTCGATCCGCGGTCTGACGCCGGGCGTCGGCTTCGACCTCGCGAAATGCTGCCATCCGGTTCCCGGCGACCGGATCGTCGGCACGCGGCGCACGGGCGAGAAGGTGGAGGTCCACACGATCGACTGCCACCGGCTGGCGAGCGGGATCGATTCAGACTGGATCGACCTCTCGTGGACGCGTCAGTCGGTCGGCGCGGTGGGGCGGCTGTGCGTGACGCTTTACGACCGGCCCGGAACCTTGGCCGAGATGGCGGGCATATTCGCCCAGAACAACGTCAACGTGACCTCGCTGGATCAGGTCCAGCTCGACCATCCCTTCACGACCTACGAGGTCGACCTGCAGGTGCAGGATCTGGCGCATCTGACGCGGATCCTGAGCGCCCTGAGAGCCAGCGACTCGGTCGCGCAGGCGGAGCGTATCTAGTCGCCTTCAGTCGGCAGGCGACGTCCTTACCGGCACGGGGATGTTGCAGATATCCGCGCCGCCCGCAGGCACGATGAAGAACGGATCGCGCCGATTGGCCCGCGCTTCGGCATAGCGGGCGAAGGTCTCGCTTTCGGTCGAGAGATATTCGAAACGGGGCTGTTCGGCGGCGGGCAGATCGCTCGCCACTCGGATCGAGCGGATCGGCGTGCGCTCGTCCGTTTCCTCGCTCGTATAGAAACCCAGAGCGCCCGATCCGCGCGGGAGCGAGGAGAGGTGCTCCATTCCCGAAACGATCCGGCCGACGAGCGCGATATTTCGGTCGAGATGGCGCGGCGCATGGCCGATCACCGTGTATAGCTCCGCGCCCGAGCCGGTGTCGGGCGACATCCCTCGTCCGACGCCGACCATGCCGTAGCAATGGACGGGCCAGACAACTTCCGAGCTTCCTTCTCCCGCCCCGGCTCCGAATGGCCAACCTTTGATCATCATTGTTTCTACAGCGTAACTATCCCCTTGTTGTCGTTCGATTATCTGCCGCACCTGCGGCAAGTCTGGCATGCCGCCCCGCTCAATGAGGTCCGCCACCGCCGACATCCGCTGAGTGGCAGTGACCGGATAAAGCGGCTGAATTTCGAAAGGAGCAACATAGTCGCTCTCCTCCATCACCCGCAGCCCCTCCGGCAAAGACTTCGCCGCACCCTCCGCCTCCGGATTGTCGTAATTGGGATCGCCCCACTGGACGACGTAATTGTCCTGCACTCGATTGACGCTGATCCCGTCATACCAGCCCGCGCGGGCGAGGGTGCGGATATTGGCGACCCAGCCTTGGCTGAAAGGTTCGGGCATCAGTTGGATCACGACCTTGCGCGGCTCCCCGTCCCGGTCCGGGGCCAGCATCATCACCAGAAGATCTTCGGCGGGAATCGCGCCCCATTCGTCCGCTGACGCCTCAGCGACGATTTGGTTTGGACTCGGCGCATCCTGAGCGATTGCGGGGATGGGCAGGGCTAGGGTGGCCAGGGCGGCGGTGAGGGTGCGGATCATGGCCGCCATCCTGCCACGCATATCCTTACTTGCAAGCGCGCATCGCCCGGCTAGGCTTGCAGGCGATGGAGCACACTCCCCGCATCGCGATCCTCGTCGCCCGCCTCACCGATGGGCCTGTATCCTGCCTCGCTTCGCTTAACGGCCAGCGCGGCTTTCACGAGGACGATCTGTTCCTCGCGACCGGGACCGATTGGGCCGAAACGCTGAACCGCGCGTGGGAGACCGCGATCGCGACGGAACGCGATTACGATGCGTTTCTGTGGATCGACGAAGATCTGATCCTCGATCACGGCGCGCTCGATCGCCTCTTCGCGGATGCGGTCATGGTCGCGAACCCGCACGAGCCGCTGGTGATAGCGGGCGCGGTGCTGGCCCCTTCGCGCGATCGCCCTGTCGGCGGCGCTTTCGTCCAGCGCGATCCGGCCCACCCGCTCGAACTCGATCTGATAAGGGCCGACCGCGTACCGCAAATGGCAGCGAGCGTTTCGGGCGAGGCTGTGCTGGTCACGCGCGCCGCTCATGCCGAACTCGGGATTCTGGACGCTGGGCTGGACGGGCCGCGCGCCGCGCTCGATTACGGGTTGCGCGCTTACGAAGCGGGCGTACCGGTGATGCTTGCGGGCGAACCGGTCGGCGTGCTCGCAAGCGAACGGAAACCCATCGTCTGGTCCGAAGATGCCGCGATCGCATCCCGGCATGCGCCCGGCCTGCTGGAAAGAGTGCGCAACGCCTTCGGTCTGTGACCCCGGATTTTCGGTCCCAAGCCAGGCCCGATCATCCCCCGCTTGCACACGCGGCATACGACCGCTAGAGCGCCGCCTTCCCGATCCCGGCGCATATTGTCGCGCCGACCCGGGAATGCGGAGCAGTGGCCGAGTGGTCGAAGGCGCACGCCTGGAAAGTGTGTATACGGTAACCCCGTATCGAGGGTTCGAATCCCTCCTGCTCCGCCAGATACCGGATTCTTACGAACTGTAATGGACCGCACTGGACTGCTCAAACCATAGGTTTTCTGCGGCTTAGTATGGCAAGATGGTTCGCAAGAGTCCATCGCGGACCGCGTTAGACCGACGCCTATCGTTGTCTAAAACACTGTCTTGATTGTCGGCCAACGCGTGATAAAACGGCGTCACGATGTCCTCGCGCGCGCGTAACAAGCTTCACGTCAAGCAGGTGGAAAGCCTCAAGCAGGTTGGCATGTATTCCGACGGTGGCGGTTTATATCTTCGCATTCGCGAGTCTGGGCGCTCTTGGTTCTTCGTCGGCACTCTGCATGGAAAGCGCATCACGCTGGGTCTGGGGACTGCCCTCGACATTACCTTGGCCAAGGCGCGTGAACGTGCGGCGGAAGCCCGATTACTGATTCTCGACGGTCGAGATCCACGCGAGGTATGGAATGAGGTTCGGCAACCCGCTGTCGCACCGATGACCTTCGGTGAATTCGCACGCGACTACGTCGCATCGATCGAGGACGGCTTCAAAAACCCGAAACATCGGCAGCAGTGGGCGAACACGCTCAAGACCTATGCCGAGCCGATCGCAGACATGGCGCTTGCCGATGTCGCGACGGACGATGTGTTGCGCTGTGTACAGCCGATCTGGTTAGAGAAGCCCGAAACGGCCTCTCGCGTTCGGGGCCGTATTGAAAAGGTGCTCGATGCCGGAAAGGCGAAGGGTCTACGCGAAGGCGAGAACCCCGCCCGGATGCGGGGTCATCTCGAATTGATGCTACCGAAGCGCAGCAAGGCGTCGGTGAAGCACCATGCCGCTTTGCCCTACACCGAGATGGCGGCATTCATGACCGACCTCAAAGCCCGAGAAGGCATCGCGGCGAAAGCATTGGAATTTGCCATCCTGACCGCTGCTCGTTCGGGCGAAGTACGCGGCATGATCTGGGGTGAGGTCGATCTCGGCGCGAAGCTATGGACCGTGCCCGCAAGCAGGATGAAAGCGTCTGAGGAGCATCAGGTGCCCCTCAGCGATGCAGCCATCCGCGTCTTGCAGGCAGTAAACGAAGAAGGCCTAACGCCGACAGATTTCGTATTCCCGGCGCCGCGTGGTGGAAGTTTGTCGGACATGACGTTGTCTGCGGTTCTGAAGCGGATGGGCAAGAAGGTGACGGTTCACGGGATGCGCTCGTCGTTTCGCGATTGGGCCGGTGATACGACCACATTTCCGCGCGAGGTCGTCGAGATGGCACTGGCCCACACGGTTGGTTCTGCGACCGAGCGCGCTTATCGTCGGGGACGCGCGCTGGATAAGCGCCGAGAACTCATGAACGCGTGGGCCATCTTTTGCGACGGGAATGCCGCCTAGCCGCCGTCGATCTCGGGAGGGAGAACGATGCAGACCACCCTTTCACGCTTCACGTTTGACCGGATCTGCCGATGAACGGTTGTATGCTCCTTGCTGCGTTTTACTTGCGTTGCGAAATCTGCCGATTGCATAAGGCTGCGCCAATCAGGAAAGATCGCTTGCTGAAGGCGGTCGCTGAGAAGCAGTTCTACGCGCCCCTTCACACCGCTGCGAATGAAGGCACCATGGGATGCCACCTCTTCGTCGTTTAGCGGTTTTAGGTCGGACTGGCGAAGATCGAGCGTTTGGGGCCGCTTCAGAACTTCGCCGATGCGTTCTCGCCAAGATTTTAGGGTGGGCAGGCCTGAACGATAACGATGATAAGCCTCAACGCAGGCTGCACGACATTCCCAATCCTTCGGCAGGATATCATGCAACTGCGCGAAACAACCTGCGGCGTACAAAAGTCCAAAAGCCGTGGAGGCGCGGCTTTTTCCGCGAGCCGTAGCAGCGACCCCGACTTCGAGCTCGAATACCGCGATCTTTTTCTCGATTTGCATTCGAAGCGCTTCGGCATTTGATGCTCGTGCCTCGACAAGTCGCTTCAACAGATGCTGCAGGGGCGCTCCATAATGCGCCTCCATTGCGTCCTTCAGATGCGTGGCTAGCTCCCCAGATGACGCGAAGCCATTTGGGAGGTGATCGAAGACGCCAAGCTCGGCGTCGTTGTCGATTACAAGCGGGAACAGCCGCTGAAGTGCAGCGTCGGCGACGTACGCATTTGAGGATATCAGGCATTCATAGAAGGGCCTGTTCGATGAACTTCCGAACACGAAGCGGCATGCCGTCCTGTCTTTGGAGAAACGGGTTTCACGTGCTCGTCCGTTCGCCATGCTGAACGCGAAATCCTTTACGAAAGCAGGACCGCCGCGATCAGCGAGGTTCGCCTCGTCGACAGGATAAGGTGCGTCGTTGAATTCTTGAAAGCGATCCTCAAACGCCGCAAGGGTCGCATTGAAGGTTGGCACGTTGGCAGGATTGCCGGATACCGATGCCATTATCTTCAAGCTCGTGGTTTTGCCTGTTTCGGGTGGGCCGGAGAACTCAAAGCCGAAGTTCTCATTGTCTCCGACGATACGGAGCAGAGGAGCTGCCAAAGCTCCTAGGACCGCGATCATGGGGATTACCTGTCCAGTCAGAGGAACAGCAACGTTTTCGCGCCAGCCTCTCAATGTCCCTTTCTTCGCTGCAAAGGTACGACGCCGGGTAAACATGACCCTTCCCGCTTCGGCACCCTTCGGTTTGAAGACCTTGCCGCTGGCCAGGGCGTAGTAACCCTTCGTCCAACCTGGCTCCTCGAGCAGCGGCGCGGGACGGAAACGTTGGATAGCGCCGAAGGCATCTTTCAACGCGGTCCAATCACGCGAATTGATAATGACGACACCTTGAGCGGCCAGCGCTTCTTTCGCCTCGGTTTGATTGGAGACCAAGGCGCGCTGGAAAAGGTACGCTGTCTTCCGCCCGATGGTGACGGCGAACACGTTGGATCCGGCCAAAGAACGCTGGCCTTCGACAATGGCTTCCAGGTCATTGGATAGCGTGACAGAGCACTTGGAAAGCTGTTCAATCTTCTGTTTCATTATCGTTGTCCTGTAACCGGTGTGACCGGTGTTTTTTTGAATTGAAAAAAGCGCCGGGCCTTCGGTAAAATCACCGGGTTCACCGACTGTCGTGATAAAGTCGCCGAGAATTATTGAGGTCGCTGGGCAGGGATCTGGTGGCGATGCAGTGTTGTCGCCGAACTTTGCCAGAACCCCTTATCCAAGGGCTCCACAGCACCTTCAGACGTATCTGCGGGCACCATGGGGCTTGGACTCGTTTACAGGTTACCCCTCGTCCCGATCAGGCCTTCGCGCGTCACGCGGAGACCGATGAGGAGGGCGAGGTCCTTGGGTTCCCAACGGTCCATCCAGAGAAGCAACTTCGAGTGATATGGCTCGGGGATTGCGCGCTTCCTGCGGACACGGCGTTCCTTGCCATCAGCGTCCAGGAAATAGGCCCTGGAGGGCCAATAGGACTGCATCACATAAGTGGCGGGTGCTGGCATGTTCGTCAGCGGAGCCCGCGTCATCCAGACCGGTCGGTGAACCTGCCCGCCTATTGCGGGTTGATACGCCGTCTGCTGCCGCAACCGATCAATCACCGGTCGGAAGGAGTTACTGCAGGCGAAATGCCAGTGGGGAAGGTACTGACCTTCGTTCGGAATGAACTCTCCATGCAGATATGCGAAGCGAAGGCTCTTCGCTTGCAGAGGTCGCTGCTGCTTTGAATGTGAGTCGATCGGCAATTCAACGTGCCGAGCGTAGATTGATGAGTGACCGCTAAGCGCCCCATTTCGGCCATTCGCGAAACCTTGGCCATTACCTGAAAGCGGACCTCGGCCCCCTTTTTAGCTAGGGACTTACTTCGAGCTTCTTTGTCTCTGGACGTTGCTAGCCGTGCAACTGAGCCGCTTTACACGGCCGTCCGTTCTGCGCCTCCGAACGATTGCGCACGCGCCCATTCGAACAGCTCTTTGCTGCGCTCATCTATCGGGCCTGGAGAATCAGAAAAATACACGCGGGTATTTGCATTGCGTCATCGGTCAGGAATTCTGGACAATGTGAAGGTTTCGAGGCGAGCGAGCATCGAATTCTACCCCGTCGCGCATTTTTCGCGCCCAATCTCGGTCGATGAATGGAATCCATGCGAGCATGGATCGGTACAGATGGGGTTTCGCGTCCAGCATCTTGGCTCGCGCTCGCCGTGCATCGTCGTAAAGACCCATCGCGGCGTACGACGCCGTTTCCAGAACATGTGCCAGGACATAGCCGGGATGCGTCGCCTGAATGTTATGGGCAATCGCGAGGCATTCCTCGTATCGCCCGAGCATCCAATAGGCGGTGCCGAGTTCGCCCTGCGCGAAGAAGCGCTTCGGATCGAGCGGAGCCAGAAAAAGCGCGTGTTCTAGAGGGTCGATAGCTGCTTCCGGTTTACCCGACAGGTAATGGGCCGCGCCTAGATGCACAAACGCTTGCGCAAAGCTCGGGTCCAGTTCGCACGCGCGATTGAGATGGGTCAGAGCCGAAGCGGACCGGCGATGCCACGTATCGAGTATGCCGTAGAAGAGCGGGCCCCTCGCGTCGGCAGGGTCGGCTCGCATGGCGGCCCTGATCAGTGGGGCCAATTGTGAGGACGTGCTTTCGTCGGAGCGTTCGATCCAATGCTGCCAGAGTTCCAGATTGGCTTGGAGCATCAGAATCTCGCCGTTCTCGGGACACTGTTCCTTCGCCTCCTCGATCAACGTCCTCGCGCGCTCGAACGACTCCTCGGTAAACTGGTTGATATGGAACCTGATCCGCCAATTCCGGTCGCCAAGACCCGGCGTCGACCGGTCCTTGGAAACCGTGAAATGGCGTTGCTCGCAGATATCGAACGACGTTGCGACGCAATTCGCGACTCTGGCGAGTTCGGAGTGCAAGGACTGGAGGTCGGCGAAATCAATTAATCGGGTACCCGTCCAGCGAACGATCCGGTCGGGCATTTCCAGTAGCGAGAAATTGACGGACGCAGCCGGTTCCGCGTTCAGGATCACCGTTTCCAACCGGTAGCGGGACGGCGGCTCGGTCGAAACGGCGGTGGGTCCCATCGACGCGACGGGCAGCCAGCGCATCTTTGCGAGCGTTTCGGACAGCATCCCGCCGATCATCGTGCTGAGCGATCGCACGGCCGAATCTTCCTGTGCGAAGGCTACACGGGCGATACCGATCTGTGCCGGAAGCGAGGGCGATTCCGGTATCGCCCCGCTCGTCGGCCCGGTGAAGCGACGTTCGTATTCCGCCGTTTCATAGTACTCGCGCATTTCGCGCAACCATTCCTCGAACTCGTCCTCGCTCGCCAGGTCCAGACCTTCGCAAAATTGACGATGCGAGAAATTGAGGCGTTCATCGAGTATATCGATGTAGAGTCCGTATTGCTCTAGGCCGACGGTCCTTTGGTCCGAACGCAGTATTTCGAGACCGGCCTTGGCGAAGACGGAACGCAGGTTCGACAGTTCGCGGCGAAGGCTGCTCTGGGCCTGTTTCTGCCCTCGCGAACCCCACAGTATTTGCTGCAGCCATGCCCGGGATCTCTCGAGTCTGTCTGCGCTGGCGAGCGTCGCCAAAAGTGCAATTCCCTTCTTGCTCGAAATTTCCACTCGCGCGCCAGAGATCGTTTCCACGCGAGGTGCGCCGAACAGAAAGATTCGCGCTCGTGGTTTGTCGCTCACGATGCCCCCGATTCCCACCGGCGAACTGCTGGCGGCTATCTTCAGATTAATATTCCTGCGAACCGGGTTCTGCCTTCTTGAACGGGCACTTGATGTCGGAAGATTGCTAGGTCGTGAGATTTAAACAAGAAAGAGAAATTAGCCCAACTTTCGCATTTTTCACGTTTTTCGAGCGCGCTTTTCACGCGGCTCGAGCGCATTTGGAGCGCACCTCCCGCCATACGATCGTGATCCGCGATGAATTCGATTTCGCGCAGATTGTGATCGTCATTTGGACAGGGGTATTTTCAATGCACAGGAAAACGCAGCTCGCACTGAGTGTCGCCACGGCAGCCATCGTCACCGGTTTCGCGACGCCCGCGAATGCGGCATGCACGGTCGACGGAAATACCGTGACCTGCACGTCCGATAGCACCGCTGCTGAAGTCAACGCCGCTCTTGCCTCGGTCGCTGGAAGCGATGTTACGCTGCAGATCGCGGATGCTGCGACTGTCGTTCAGCCGAATGCTCAGATCCAGCCCACCCAACAGGGCGAGGTCGCAATCGAGAATAGTGGCGATGTCGGTACCGATGCCGCGCCGGTGGGCGTCTTTTATGTCGGCACCTCGACCGATACAGATAATGCCTTCAGCCTCGACAACGCCGGATCTATTACAGGCGAAGTAACTGTTCTTGGGGTCGGCGGCGCGACCAATATTAACAATAGCGGCCTTCTAGCCGAGGGCGTATTCGTCAGCGTGCAGGGGCCAGCCACGTTAACGAGTTCCGGTCAGATCGACAGTTCGGGTTCACAGGCAGTCTATCTCGCTTCGCGAACCTCATCCGACATCGTTCTCGACGGAGACGTTGGGACCGCTGCGACCGCGACGGAGGACTCCGATCTTCGTGACGTTTACGCGCAATCGCAGTTCTTAACTTCGCTTCCAGCGACCTCGGAAACCGAGACTGTCGATGGCGTGACGACCACGACGACGACGTCTGGTTTCACGCGCGTCGGTGGGACCGGCTCCGCGGCTATTGGTGAGGATGCTAACACTGGTTCGATTGAAGTGATTGCGCTCGAAGGCGCTGCCATCATCAATAATGGCTCGGTCGGTTCGGAAACCGAGTTCGATTATCTATTCGCGTCTTCCAACACGCAAGAAGGTTCGACCGTTACGGTTTCGAGCACCGATGGAACCGATTCGAGTTTCACTCGCACTCAAACCAATACAGCGATCGGATCGACCGCTTCGATCACGGTAAGCGAAGGTGCTTCCGTCAGTGGCTTCGTCGAAGCGCGCGGCCTCGAATCTGCTGACGTGGCGATCGACGGTGCGGTTGGTAATGACACTTTCAATTCGAACGTAGTTGCCCGATCGCAGAATAGCGATTTCGAGCAGACGGAAACTCGCACGACTATTGGCTCAGTTTCGACGTTTAACATTTCTCAAGCATCGACGACGGTCGGTGGCACCGCTTCGCTTTCTGTCGGCGAAACCGGAAGCGTCACGGGCAGCGTTCAGGCCATCGGTTTCGGCGGGGCTGATGTCGAGCTGAATGGGGCCGTAGGCACCGAAGCCAATCCGAGTTTCGTCGTCGCTTCTTCGCTTGGCACCCAAAGCTCTTTTGACCAAGTAAACGCATTCGATAACGTGACGGGCGAAAGTGCATTTTCGCAAACGTCCAACAGTTCCAATACTGGCTCTGATGCTTCGATTGTCATCGGGGAATCCGCTGTCGTAAACGGCTTCGTTCAGGCAGATGCTAACGGAAACGCCAGCGTTTCGAATGATGGCGAAGTCAGCACGTCCATGTTCGCGCAGGCTAACGGCAACACGAATTCAAGCATTTTTGCTTCATCGTCCGACGGCGCGGGCTTCAACCAGTCTTCGCAATCGTCCAGCAACGAAAGCACCGGCGGGGTTGCAACGATCGCGGTCGGCGAAACTGGGACGGTCGGCGATGGTGTCGATGCCTCAGGCTTTGCCGGAGCGGATGTTTCGATCGATGGATCTGTTGGCACGCCTGGAGCGTCGGGCTTTGCGGTCGCCAGATCGAGCGGCAATGCGAACACGTTCGAGCAGGAAAGCTCTTCCGACTTCAACTCTGGAGCCAACAGCTTCGCTCGCGTTTCCACCAACACCAGCACTGGGTCCGATGCTTCGCTCAGCGTCGGTGAGACTGGCGAAGTGAACGGCTTTGTTGATGTCTTCGCCAACAATGATGCGGCAGCCGCCAACGCCGGGATCATCAATGGCTCGGTTTTCACAACAGCAAGCGGTAGTGATAGTTCGGATGGCTTCTCGTCGTCTTCCGACGGAGCGGGCAACAGCCAATCGTCCAGCTTCTCGACCAATGCGAGCACGGGCGGCAATGCTTCGATCGACAATGCTGCCGGTGGCCTGATCGGTCTCGAGGCCACCTCTCCTGTTTCGGTAAGCGTATTCGGCAACACTTCCGGCAGCGTCAGCAATGCGGGCCGCATCAACGGCAATGTCAGTGCAGCGGCGAGCGGCTCGATGGGCGAGAACGCGAACAACAATAACTTTTCCTCCTCCACGGATGCCGACACCGGCGTCACGACTTCGGTCAACGAAAGCGTCCGTGCGAATGCCAGCACCAATCTTGGCGGGGACGCCAGCTTCGCCAACGCGGAGGGCGGTCTCGTAACCGGTCAGGTCGACGTAAATGGTGCAGGCAGCGCCGACATCGTAAACGAAGGCGCTGTTATCGGCAGGACATTCGCGAACAGTCGCGCGACTGACTCGGCGTTTCTCGAGACCATCGTCACCACGACAGTGAACGTGCCGGGGGCCGATGGCGGCACCACCTCCACCCGCGAGCTACAGCGCGATCAATCGAACGTGTCGAGCGGCGGCGATGTGACCGGTATCTATGCGGGAACCAATGGCGCCGTTCAGTTCGCACCGTTCGGTGGTGCGAGCGACGGATCGGTTTTCCAGTCCGCTGATGGCAACAGTTCCGCTATCGTCAGCGGATCAATCTTCGGCAGCTTCAACGGTAATGCGACAGGCAGCGAATTCGCCTCGTCCTTCAGCGATAGTCGGACCTCGGCGTTCGATGCGGATGGCGACCAACGCAGTTTCGATCGCGAATATCTCTACGAAGAGTCGAACCGACAGGCGGGCAGCGACAGCTCGCTGATTGTCGATGGCGGTCGGATAACGGGCAGCGCTTCGGTCTATGCGACCGGTTCGGCCAGTATTCAAATCGCCGCAGACGGTGCCGTGGATGGTAATCTGAATGCGACGGCCCAAGGTTTTGGGGGGTACGACTATTCCGAAACCTATGATCTCGAACAGGCTTTCGATGAAGACGGAGCATTCGTCAGCAGCGATCTCGTGCGGACATTCTCACAGCAAGATATCGTAAGCGACGGCGACGTCACCGTTGCGATCACTTCTGGCGTTGTTGGAGGTTCGATCTTCACGAATGGTGCTGGCGGGACCAACACCGTCACGCTTGGCGCTGACAGCTCGGTTGGTGGCGTCGTTTCGCAGAATAGCCGCTACTCCGCGCTCGCCTACGATCGTACTCAAACCTCGACCTCGACGCCAACAGGATCGACCTTCACGGAAGACTACGCTGAAACGCGCACGGCATCGGGCGGTGACGTCTCTGCCACCGTTGCCGGGACCATCGGTATCGGCGATGTCGACCCTCTCGGCTACGGTGATCTCGCCGATGCTGCTGGTAACAGCCTGACACTGTCGACCGACGCCGGCGATGCCGCTGCCACGGTATCCGGCCAGGTTCGCAACGGTATCTCGGTTGTCGCCTCCGGCGCCGATACGACTTTCGCTTTTCAGGAAGAGCGTGAAGATGGTCTACGCACCAGCTACTCGGAGCAAAGAACATCAGCGAGGACCGGCGGAACGGCAACCTTGACTGTCAATGCCGCCAATGCCGACATTCCTGCCAATTTCGGCAACATCACGGTTTTCGGCCTCGAGGGATCGAGCGCGACGATCGGTGCGAACAGCAGCGTTCTTGCCGCAACGAACGGTGCTTCGATGCAGGTCGGCACCTTTTTCTTCGACACGGCCTCTACCCGTGAAGACGAATATACAAATGGTGTCCTGACCGGCCAGACCACGACGTTCGAGCGCAGCGGGACTGGCGGTGCTGCCACCCTGACCAATTCCGGACGCATCGGATACGATGGCGGTGCGGCGTTCGACGGAACCAGCGCCTTCGCAGGGGTATACAGCACCACTGCGGCTACCGCAGTGAACAATGGCCAGATTTTCGGATCGATCGGGGCTTTCTCGCTCTACGAGGATATTTCGTCCACGACGACCCGGACCGATCTGGACGATGTGACCCGAACGGATACGACCACCACCACGTATGCGGCAACCGGCGGTACAGCCACGCTGACCAACAATGGTCTGGTGACCGGCAATGCCTCGCTTGCCGCGCTCGACGGAACGCTTGTCAACAACGGCGTTCTGCGCGGCGACGTATCGCTTGGTCAGAACGTAGATAATTACACGACGCGTTCGACGGATACGTTGACCCAGCTCGGCGAAGAAGAGGTCTTCGATCTCGCCGAGGCCATCGAGCAGGGTTATGCAGTCGAACAGAATGGTCTTCTTGGAGGCACGATCTCGGTCGCGGGAGTCTTCGGAGCGATCGACGACACGATCCGCACCAGCGGTATTACCGCAGGTATCGCGCTGAATTCGGGATCCGTGACGGGCGGCGGTGTAGCGGCCGAATATGACGAGGAAACCGGCGAACGGTTCACCAGAACAACCGTGACCTTAAACGGCTCGGGTTACCTGGGTCTGGGCGACACGGCGCTGGCTATGCTCGAAGACAGCTTCGGCGATACCGATCCGGGTATTGCGGCGGCGGGTGACCTTTCGGCCTTCGCAGGCGGTGCCCGCGTCCTTGGCGTCCAATCGCTCACCAAGGCTGGGAATGGTATGTTCCTGATCACCGGCGCTGCGTTTGCGCCGCGGAGCAACACGAACACGATCGCCGATTACACTCTGGATGTCGGAACTTTCGCCATCAATGGTGGCGAAATCCAGCTGGCCGCAGTCGGCGGAAGCGACAGCGTGTTCGGTATCCGCGGCAACACCATCAATGCGGCGAGCCTTGTCCTGGGAAGCCGCGTGGAGCTTCCCGCTCCTCTGTTCGGGACAAACAGTTCGGTAACGGCTATCGACGGTGTGGAGGTTTACCAGAATGGAAACTTCACCCAGACCGGAACCGGCTCGCTTTCTGTGGGCGTGACACCGACCCTGGTCCGGGTGAGCGATCCGCGCTTCTCCAGCAACAGCACATCGACCAACCCGCTCGCCTTCCAGTCGATCGGTTTGGCCTCGGGCCTGTTCACGACGCCGGAGAACGCATTCGGCCAGGCTTTCGCCAAACTTGGAACCTCGTTCCTGACGGTCGACGGAAACATGAATCTGGCGGGCACCGTTCGTTTGGTAAGCCCGACGGGCGGTATCTTCACCGATGGGCAGCGAGTTGATATTGCGAGCGTTTCAGGCACTGTAACGACGAGCGCAAATGTGGCGGTAAACTCGCCGTCTAACTTCGTGACCTTCGACCTCGGCACGAGAACCGAAGGTGGCCGGACAATCGTGTTCGCAAGCGCCGATCGGGTCGGTTTCGAAACTGCCGGGAACAACCAGAACGCGATCGCGGCAGGTACCGCTCTTTCCGCAGCATTCCCCGATGTCATCGCGACGATCACGGCCGGTTCTGCAGGCGGTATCGGACTGGGCGGAGATCAGTTCGTCCTGGCACAGGATCTCGCGAACATCTTCGTAGGCTTCGACTCGCTTCTGACGATGGACCAAGTGTCCACGGCCTTGAACGAGCTCGCGTCGGGCGAATTCTATGGTTCGCTCACTGCGCTCGAAACGACCGCGCCGTTCGTCGATGCCATCAGCAGCCGCCGTGTTCCGGCAGGTGCCAGCGGCTTCAACGTTTGGATCGCTCCGTCAGGTGACTTCGTCGAATTCGAGGGCGACACTGATGTCGGTTCGCGAGATTTCGAAGCCGACAATTACGGGGCCTCCGCAGGGTTCGGCGTTGCCACTGGTCGCGGTGAGATCGGTCTTGGTTTCGGCTACGGTCGGATCAGCGCTAATTCGGACAGCAACCTTCTGACCGCAGAAGCCGACACATGGATGGTCGGGGCATATCTGCGCCAGGTGTTCGGCAATTTCGCAATCGGAGCGGATCTCGTCTACGGTTGGAGTGACTGGAACGCCACGCGCATCATGCCGACCCTGTCGCGCACGGCTCTTGCCGCTTTCGACAGCACCGAACTTCGCGGTAGTCTGCGTGCGGAGTACATGGTCGACTTCGGCGGTGGCTGGGTCGCTCCGTTCGGGCAGCTTTCCTTGCGCCAGTTCGATTTCGATGGCTTCACGGAAGAAGGCGCCGGTGCGGTCAGCCTGATTGTAGACGAGGCCGACGAAAGCGTTCTCACGCCGACCCTCGGCCTGCGGGCAGGGACCGCGTTCACGACCGGTCTTGCGACGCTTCGTCCCGAAGTGACGATAGCTTATAGCTTCGACGACGACGACAATTCGTTCCGTGACGTCGCTTTCCTGGGCGCACCGACAAACAGCTTCCGTTTGCAGGGTGTCGACCCGGATGGCTACTTCACCATCGGAGCGGGCTTGTTCGCCGACATCGGAACGAATTCGGGAGCGTTCCTGCGGGGAAGCTATGCCACCGGAGGCAATGTTGACGTGGCGAGCGTGAACGCCGGGGTCACGATCGGCTTCTGACCCGGGGCCCACGGCACAGGAGGCAGGAACGCGTCACGCGTTTCTGCCTCCACTTTTACGAGGCGGGGGAGCGAATGACCAACTGCCGGGAATTGTTCTCGACGCTAGGCGTCGTCTTTCCAAACCACGTGCGCGCGATCGTGTCGGAAGGACGGCTGGAAGGAATTTCCGGCAAGTTCAATCCGCAAACGCTGCAGGCGTTGGGCAATTCGATCGAAGCGGCTTGCCCCGATCACGCTTCATTCCAAGTTCGGCAGGCGAACGATCATAGAATTGCCTGTCGGCAAATCTTGGTCTGGACCGCAAATCGGTCGAATTTTCTCGTGCGATACGTCCATTTCGATCACGGCCCGGGTGTTTGCAAGGTCATCGCTACCACCACCGGACCACCGGACACTATTGACGAGTTAACGCTGAGGCAGGAAAAACCCATGCCGCTTACGGAAAAGGAAGCGAAGGTTGCGCTATCCATCGCCGCTGGGAAAACCGTCCATCAGATCGCTCAGGATACGGATCATTCGGTTCACACGATCCGCAATCAATTGAAAAGTGCACTCCGTTCCACCGGAAGCCATTCACAGTTGCAGCTTGCCATTCTCATGCGAAACTGGCTTTTCTAGGGCAATCTGATCGAGCGCCAAGTGTAATGGCAGCTTCCCACACATGGTGAAGCAGGCGCAGACCGTCTGTTTCCGGCCCAGAAGCGGAAACTCTCGATCGATAAGCGTCCACACGGGACCGTGGACGACCGACTCATTAAGTTGGCTCCGATGTTGGCTAGAATCTTTTTGTGATTTATTTTTCAATATTTACAGTCGTTTTTGCATCCCTCCTGCTCCGCCACTCCTTTTGCGGATTTTGCTCAATGGCTGCTGATCGTTGCAGGCGCCGCTCGATGCCGCGCTCGCGATCATTGCGCGAGATAGGCGCGCCAGATTTGCTTCCCGATCCGATCGTAACGGACCATCGCCTCGATCAGGCTTTGCAAACCGTCGGAAGGACACAGCGCTTCGGGTAGAAGCGGATCGCGCGTGATCTGCCTGATGGCCCTGCGGCCGAGCTGCAACGTTTCCGCTGCGGCGGCGGGGAGCTCCATGCTCTCCACGACAATGGCGCTTCGATCGAGATGTTCGGCGAGCGAGAGGTGGGCCGCGCACAGCGCCTCGCCCTGCCAGAGCGATCGATAGCGTTCGACGCGATCCTTATCCACTTCGCGAGCCTCGATTACGAGCAACGAGGATACCGCTTCGAGACTGGCCAAGCGGCTTCGTGCGGCATCGGCCCCTGCGATGAGATTGTCCGGGCGCGCCCAGACATTGGTTTCGGCTTCGGCGAACCCTTCCAGCTCGAGCGCACGCAATGTCCGCCGCCAAGCTGTCCGGTCGGCCCGCTCCTGGGGGCCGGCAATGGCAAGCAGCCAATGCCCCTGCCATTCGACCCGGCTGCTCAATCGCGTGCGCCATCCGAGAATGCGCTGCTTGAGCGGCTCTGCCTTGGGACCGATCGCGTAACGTCCGCGAGCGATCGGGCGCACCCGCCCGTCGGCCTTCAATCGGGTCAGGGCCGTGCGGATGCCGGGCGCTTCGATACCGAGAGCTGCCCCTGCACGGACCAGCTCGGCGACCGAGAAATCGGCCGGATCGCCGGTATCGAAGAGGTCGAGGATCACGGTCCTTGCGCTCATCATCTCGGGGCCGGCCTTGTCAATTAGCATGTTGCGCGTTTCGTCAAAACGTGACAGGTTGTGAAACAACTTGATGGGAGGCAGGAATGGTGCCGCTTGAAGGCATAACGGTAATCGATCTCACCAGCGTTGTCGCGGGGCCGCTTGCTACCCAGATTCTCGCCCAGCAGGGTGCCCGCGTCTGGAAGGTCGAGCCGCCCGAAGGCGATCGTTCGCGGTTTCTGGGGGCGGTGGCATCTCCCGCTTTCAGTTCGACGCATGTCGCGCTCAACGCGGATAAGCAGTCGATCGCCATCGATCTGGGCTGTCCGGACGGAATTGCGATGCTGCGCCGACTGGTGCCCGAGGCGGATCTGTTGATTCACAATTTCCGGCCCGGCGTGATGGAGCGGATGGGGCTCGGCGTCGATGCTCTGCATGCGCTCCGTCAGGATCTCGTCATAGCCAGGATCAGCGGATTCGGACCGGAAGGCCCGATGAGCGCGGTGCGCGCCTACGATCCGATCGTGCAGGCGGAAGCCGGCATGGCGACATGGACCAGCGATGGTCCGATCCTCGCGCCACAGTGGATGTGCGACAAGAATGCAGGGCTTTATGCCGCACAGGCAGCCACCGCAGCGCTGTTTGCTCGCGAACGCAGCGGGAAGGGGGCGGTGATCGACATTTCCATGCTCGAAGCTGCAATCGCCTATGGGTGGATCGACCTGCATGGCGATCTCGCTTTCCCCGATAGCCCATCGCGTATGCCGGATATCGGCTCGGTCTATCGCCCATGGGCGACGAGGGACGGCTGGATCGTGGTGGTCATGCTGTCGCAGGACGAATTCGAAGGGTGGGCACGCGCGATCGAAGCCACGGATTTGCTCGAAAATCCTCTCTTCGCCGACATGACCAAGCGGTTTCTCAACTGGAACGAGCTGAGGGCGTCTTGTGCTCCGCGCATTGCCAGGCTTACGACCAAGGAAGCGGTCCGACGCCTCGCCGAAGAAGGGGTGCCGTCTGGGGTGGTCAATCGTTCCGGATCGCTGCCCGACCACGTGCAGGTGGCTCATGACCAATTCGTGACCGTCACCCACCATCCGCAGGCAGGCCGCGTCCGCCGAACGCGCCCCGTGGCGCGGTTCGATGGCGCGAGATGCGAACTCGATAGCCATGCGCCGCGAGTGGGAGAACACAGCCACAGTGTCCTCCAGGCGGTCGGGCTGAGCCCGGCGGAAATCTCCGCTGCCTTCGAAAGCGGCGCCGTGCACGCGCCCGGGGAGAAGAACTGATGGATTTCGAAACGCTGACTTACTCGGTGGATAATCGCATCGCGACGATCACGCTCGATCGCCCCGAACATTTCAATGCGATCGCGCATAAAATGCCGCGCGAGATCCGCGCCGCAGTCGAGCTGGCGGAAGCCGATCACGATGTCCATGTCATCATCGTGCGCGGCGCGGGGCCCGGCTTTTGCGCAGGTTACGACCTTAAACACTATGCGGAGCGCAAGGGTGCCATCAGCGGTTCGCAGGACGTGCCGTGGGATCCCACGCTCGACTTCCAGATGATGTGGCGCAACACGCAGGATTTCATGGCTCTCTGGCGCGCGACCAAGCCAACGATCGCGCGGGTTCACGGCGCGGCGGTCGCGGGTGGGTCCGACATCGCATTGTGCTGCGATTTCCTGATCATGGCCGAGGATGCGCGCATCGGATATCCGCCCGCGCGCGTCTGGGGTGTGCCCACGCCGGCGATGTGGGTTTACCGCCTGGGTCCGCAGATGGCGAAGCGGATGATGATGACCGGCGACCTGATCGACGGGCGCGAAGCGGTGCGTATCGGCCTCGCGCTGGAGGCCGTGCCGGAGGCGGCGCTCGACGATGCGGTCGATCGCCTTGCGGGCAGACTGCGCGGCGTTCCCAAAAATCAGCTGATGATGACCAAGACGGTCGTCAATCAGGCCTATGACAATATGGGTCTGAACACGACGCAGATGTTCGCCACTTTGTTCGATGGCGTCTCGCGCCATTCGCCGGAAGGTATCTGGTTTCGCGAACGCGCTCAGGAAGTCGGCTTCAAGCAAGCGGTAGCCGAACGCGACAGCGGCGATCCGATCGCGAGCCAGGTGTCGAAGCGCATGCCGAAAGAGGACTGAGAGACAAGGATGAAAACGCCGATACCGACAATCGAACGGCGCGACACGCACGAGGTGCTGAACCAACCGCCGCCCTTCGAGGACGTCAATCTGTTTACGAGCGATCGCGGCCTTGCCGAGGCCTTTTCGCACGCGGGGGGCGACACGGATGCGGCGCGTCTCGAAGCGCTTGGCGAACGCTGCGGATCGGCCGAAGTGATCGCATGGGGCGTCGAAGCCAATCGGAATCCGCCGGTTCTGGAAAGTTTCGACCGCTATGGACACCGCATCGACGAGGTGCGATTCCATCCCGCCTATCACGAATTGATGCGCCTCGGCCTCGATGCGGGGTTCGCGGCGTCGGCATGGTTGCCCGGCGAGAAAGGGCATGCGCTTCACGCGGCAATCCTGTTCCTGACCGGGCAGGCCGATTCCGGCACCAGTTGCCCGATGACGATGACCTATGCCGCTGTGCCTGCGCTGCGCGCCGAGGCCGCTGTCGCCGAGGCATGGCTGCCGCGTATTCTTGCAAGCCGCTACGATCCAGCCTTCCGCCCGCCGGAGGAAAAAGCGGGCGTCACGATCGGCATGGCGATGACGGAAAAGCAGGGCGGCAGCGACGTGCGGGCCAACACCACGCACGCCGTCCCTGTCGCAGAGGCGGGGTGGTACAGCCTCACAGGCCACAAATGGTTCTGCAGCGCGCCGATGTGCGATGCATTCCTGACGCTCGCCTATGCCGAGGGAGGCCTGACCTGCTTCCTCGTGCCGAGATGGCTTCCGGACGGGGAACGCAATGCGGGCTTCCGGATCATGCGCCTGAAGGACAAGCTGGGCGATCGATCCAACGCTTCGTCGGAGATCGAATATCATGGTGCGCTGGCGCAGCGTGTCGGCCCCGAAGGGCGCGGGGTCGCGACCATCATTCAGATGGTCCAGCACACGCGCCTCGATTGCGTGGTCGGATCGGCGCAACAGATGCGCGGCGCGCTTGCCCAGGCGCTCTGGCATACAGCGCACCGCTCCGCCTTCCAGAAGCGCCTGATCGACCAGCCGGCGATGGAAGCCTTGCTTGCAGACCTTGCCATCGAAAGCGAAGCGGCGACCGCATTGGGCTTCCGGCTTGCACAGGCTTTCGACGATAGCGATCCCTTGGCGCGCCTGTTGACCCCGATCGCCAAGTACTGGGTGTGCAAGCGGGCGCCCGGAATGGTCTACGAAGCGATGGAAGCGCATGGAGGCGCGGGTTATGTGGAAACAGGACCGATGCCGCGCCTGTTCCGGCAGTCTCCGCTGAACGCGATCTGGGAAGGCTCGGGCAATGTCATTGCGCTCGACGTGCTGCGCGCGATCAATCGCGAGCCTGACGGAGTGGAAGCGCTGCAGGCCTATCTGGCCAAGGCGCGCGGTCGCATTGCGGCCTACGATGCTTGGATCGACGGGATCGATTTGCGCGGCATAGGGGAAGGAACGGCGCGATTGCTGGTCGAAAGACTGGCCCTAGCAGCGCAGGCGGCGGTGCTGATCGGACAGGATAATCCGATCGCCGAAGCCTTCTGCCGTCTGCGGCTCGAGCCGCGCGGTCATGCCTTCGGTGCCTTCGATGCCGCAATCGATACGCGCGCAATCATCGACCGTGCGATGCCTTCGACATGAGCGTCCGGATTTCAGACGAAGGCGCGGTTCGTACCGTCACGATCGATCGGCCGGAATGCCGGAACGCCGTCGATCCCGAAACGGCCGTTGCATTGCGCCAGGCGTTCACCGAGTTCGAGGAAGACGACAGCCTGGCGGCAGCTGTCCTGACCGGGGCGGGCGGATATTTCTGTGCCGGCTTCGACTTGAGGGCTGTGGGCCGGGGTGACGACGCGTATGAGCCAGAAGGTGTCGGACCGATGGGGCCGACGCGAATGCTGGTGTCGAAACCGGTCATCGCCGCAGTCGAGGGTCATGCGGTCGCAGGGGGGCTTGAACTCGCCCTGTGGTGCGATCTGCGCGTCGCCTCGCGCAGTGCGGTGTTCGGCGTGTTCTGCCGCCGCTGGGGCGTCCCTTTGATCGACGGTGGTACGGTTCGCTTGCCGCGCATCGTGGGCCAGGGAAGGGCGCTCGATATGATCCTGACAGGGCGGCCGGTCGATGCCGATGAAGCTCTGGCGATGGGGCTTGCCAATCGCGTGGTCGACGAAGGCGGCGCGCTTGGCGCGGCGCAGGAACTGGCGGCGCAAATCGTGCGCTTTCCCGCAATGTGCATGCGGATCGATCGCATGTCCGTCTATCGCCAGTGGGATTTCGACCTCGCCGACGCGCTTCGCTTCGAAGGGCGCGAAGGGGCCAAGCCGTTGCGCGCCGAAGCGAGCGCTGGCGCGAGCCGGTTCACGAGCGGAGCAGGGCGCGGCGGCAAAGTGGAATAAGACTTCTCTCTCTCTCGCCACCACTCGCTCGCCAAGCGGATATATCAAGGAGCCAAGATCATGGCCCCGATAATACCCGATCGGGACCCAAGACGCGGTGCGACGATTGTGTGCCGCGTCCCTCCCGGCAGATAGCCGGCATCGAGTTCGCGTGTCCGCGCAGCGATCCGTTCGCGCAGGTTCGGCGTTTCGAGAACACCGCCCCCCAGGACCACCGTTTCCACCGATGTCGACGCGAACAGCGTGTGGCAGGCCTGAGCGAGGTATCCCGCCACGCGGTCATGCGCGGGATGGGTAGGGGGCAGGTCCGACAGCGTCGCTCCCCAGCGCGCGGATATGGCCGGTCCTCCGGCAAGGCCTTCCAGGCAATCTCCGTGAAAAGGGCAGACCCCTTTAAACTCGACATCTTCTACGGGACGACGCGGGTAGTAATGGCCCATTTCGGGATGGGCGGCGCCATGGACGCAGCGTCCGTCTATGACCAGGCCCACACCGATCCCGGTGCCCACGGTCATATAGGCCAGCGAACCCGCTTCGTCCCGCGCCTGCGCCTCGGCGAGCGCGGCGGCGTTGACGTCGGTCTCGACCGCGACGGGGACGCTCAGACCCTCGGCAAGCGCACCGGCGAAATCGTACCGGCTCCAGCCCGGCTTGGGGGTGGCCAGGATATGACCATGGTCCGGCCGCTGCTGATCGAGCCCGACCGGGCCGAACGTCGCCAGGCCCAGCGCCGATATGGCGGGTTGCGAGGCAAACCAGTCGAGCGCGTCGGCGACCGTTTCGTCCGGGCCACGGGTGGGAATGGTGTGCGTGGCGGCGATCGAGTCCGGCGAAGGTCCGACCGCGAGGACGCACTTGGTGCCGCCCGCCTCTATTCCGCCGATCATCGCGCCTGCACCTCGCCAGCCAGGCTGACGGTTTCGCTATCGAAAGCAAGCTGCAGGAGCGGGGCAGGCGCACCGACGAATCCGTGCGCCCCCGGATCGTCGACGAAACTCGCCGCGATGCCTTCCGCACTCACGAACCAGCTATAGGCGCGGCGGGGATCGTCCGCCGGATTGGCGAGCACGAGGCCGCTGCCGTTGAGCGGAGCCCACGGCCCCGACAGCGAGTGTGAAGCCATGCCATACAGTCCGGTCGGTCCGGCATTCGCATCGGGCGCAAAGGTTGACGTCTGTGTCACCCAGAAAAGATAATACATTCCGTTGCGAAAAACGACATGGGCGCGTTCGAGCTCGTTGTTGACGCCATCCGCATGGACGAGCGGCGGCAAGAGCGACCATCCCGACCCGTCCCGCCGTGCTAACCCGACAGCGCCGTTGTAATCCGAACCGGTCGCGGCGAGCGATGCGGTGAAGACGAGATATTCCGCGCCATCCATCGGATCGCGGAAGAAGGCCGGATCGCGAAACGCCTTGATCCGGCCCGGCTCGCCGTGATGCTCGTCCGCCGCGCAATATTCGGGGGTCAGAGTCTCGATCGAGGGGCGGGGGGCAGACCATTCTCCGATCGCTCCATCATCTGAAACGGGCGCGCTCGCTTCGAACAGGCGCTGCTGATAGCCGCCGGACCGCCCGACGATACCGGCGCCGGTGAAGAACAGCGTCAGCCTACCTTCGTCGAACAGGGCGGAACCGGCCCATTCGCGTTCATAAGGCACGGAAAATCGTGGAAGGACGGCTCCCCTGTCCACCCATCCTTTTTGCTCGCGCACGAGCCAGCGGATGTCGGCTTCGAAATGTCGGGCCTCGGGATCGCCCCGATCGGGCGCCGACAGGGCCATCCACATCTCACGCGGCCCCAATCGGGCGATCGATCCGTCACGATTTTGGACCGGCCACATATCCCAATAATATCGGTCCTCGCTCCCCACCGGTCGCGGCGCGTTGCCGATTTTCGGGACTGACGGGCAGCTTTCGGGTGCGATCGCGGCCGCGTGGGCCCTGGTCCATGCAGTGGTCACGGTGCGTCCTCGGATTATCTCGAAACAAAGCGATGCTGGCCGGACCGATAAGCGAACCGGTCCGGCCAGCGGGGGGATCAGAAGTCGAACCGTACGGAAGCCGACAGCGTGCGCCCGTTGATCGAACGGGCACGGACGATCCCGTTCGCTGGAATCGCGCCTTCCTCCGCTTCGGTAAATCCTTCGACGTCGAAGACATTGTTGGCGTTCAGTGACAGGGTGATCCCGTCCGCCGGTCGCAGATTGACGAAGGCGTTGACGGCGGTGAAGCCGAGGAGGACGAGCTGGTTGCTGTCCTGCGCGTAGCTATCGCTGGTGCCTACCGCATTCACGCCCAGTCCGAACAGCTCGCTGTCATAGGCCGCGGTCGCCTGATAGATCCAGTCGGCCTGGCGGCGCGGCATGTTGCCGACATTGGCCGGGCTGATATTGTCGCGGTCGATCTCGGCATCGGTGTAAGTCGCACCGCCCGACAGGCTGAACGGACCCATCCGGTAAGAGCCTTCCAGCTCCACGCCGCGCGCCTTGTAGGCCCGGCTGAAGACGGTCTGGGTGGTCGCTTCGAAATTCTCCTCCTCGGTCCGCGCATCGAATGCCGTGGCGTAAAAGGACAGGCCGCCGGCGCGATATTTGACGCCGATTTCCGCCTGCTTGACGAAATCGACTGCTACGTCGCTATTGCGCAACTCGCCGGTAGCCGGATCGATATTGTTGGCGTTGAACAGGATGCGATCCGCATTGGCCCGGCCACCCCGGCTGTAGCGCCCGAAGATCGAGAAGGAGTCCGAGACGAGATAGTTCGCACCGACCGAGTAGGAGAGGTAATCCGTGTCGTAATCGACCAGGGCCGCGCCTGTGGTGGGCAGCACGCTGACCAGCGTTTCGGCCCGGTTGATGGCCCCGTTTCCGTTGATGTCACGAGTCGTCACCGGCCCGTCGCCGAAGGTACGACCCTTGGCCTCGCTGAAATCCCAGCGGATGCTGCCATCGAGAGACAGTCCGCCGAATTCCAAGCCCAGAGCGGCGAAGGGCGCCTTGGTCGTATATTCGAGATCGTAGGAGCGGCGGCAGCAATTGCCGAAGAACGCCGCGCTGTACCCGACCGTGCCGTTCTGGGTCTGCGGCACGCCTGCCGCATTGCGGACATCCAGCAACACGGCATCGCCATCGCCCTGGACGCTCATCAGATGCGAAGTCCACAGCCAGGCGGTGTCGATATCCTGCTGCGAATAATAGAAACCGCCCGTCAGGCTTGCCGAACCGCCGCCGACATCGAATTCGGTCGTCGCCCGCAGATCGTTGGTCAGATTGTCGAGGCTGTTGAGCCTCGTGTTGAAAGTGACGATGTTGGCCACCAGCCCGTTGCCGCCGAGCGATGCTGGATTGGCGACGATCTGGCCTGCCTGCGGGCCGGTGGCATAAAAGAGGCTCGAGCTCGGACCGCCGATCGCATCGGCGGCGGCCTGCGCTCCGGTCACGCTACCCGGGAAGGGCGAGACGAACGCGCCGCTGATGTCGGCATAGCGGAAGCGATTGGTCACCGTAAAACCGCCGACATCGAACTCAGCTTCAAAGCCGCCGGCCAGCACTTTGGGGTGCATACCTTCATCGATGTTGTAGGTCTGGACCTGGTTCGCTTGATCGAGGGTCGTGATCGGCCTGAAATTGCGCGAATGGAGCGAATTCGAATTGATCGAGAAATTCGCGATGCTGGTATAGGTCGGGTCGGCATCGCTGCCGGTCACGAATACCGGGTTCGGCAGGTAGGCGACCGAGTGATCGTTCAGATACTTGCCGTAGACGCGCACATAGCCGTTTGCGAAATTGCGGGTGATATTGGCTTTGATCTGGCCGCCGCGTGACCCGTCATAACCGACATTGCGCGGACCGTCGCCGATATGGCTGAAACCGCCGATGTGGAAATCGGTGTTGTCATCGATGCTGCCGCCATAGTCGAAATCGGCGCGGAACTCGCGATAGTCCAGCCCGGCGGTCAGACCCAGCGATCCGCCTTCGCGCGTGCCGGTCTTGGAAATGAAATTGATGACGCCGCCGGGCGAATTTGACGCGAAGGTCGATGCGGACCCGCCGCGCACCGCTTCGACTCGAGCAACCGAATAGTCGGTACGAAGGAAGATGTCGGCATTGCCGAACGTGATGTCGCCGAATTCGAGGATCGGAAGACCGTCTTCCTGAAGCTGCAGGAACTTGGCACCGCCCGAAGCGACCGGCAGACCGCGCACGGCGATATTGGCATTCCCATCGCCGCCCGAGCTTTCCGAACGGATGCCCGGAATCTGGCGGATGAGTTCTGCCGAAGACCGCGGCGCGAGATCGACGAGCGCCTCGCTGTCGATCGAACTGACGGAAACCGAGCTGTCCAGCACGTTCTGACCGCGCGCGACTGCCGTGACGACGATCTCCGATGCGTCGATGACGGGCGGATCTTCTTCCGATGTGGCGGCATCCTGCGCCATGGCAGGCATGGCGAAAGCCGAAAGCGCAGCGCTCAGGGCAAGGGTGTGACGGATTTTCATGGCAGCTCTCCTCCTGCATTCGCGTCGATGGCGCGATTCGACCTTAGGACTACCTCTCCTGCAATCGTTTGCAACCGATTTGTTGCAAACGATTGCAAATCGTACTCCGTGCTGTCATCAAGTCGCTCAAGAGCTCCCATCGAGAGGGCCCCAGACGAGAGGATCCGCCATGAAAAACGCGGCAAAACCAAGGCTTTCCCTGCTTCGAATCGTCGAAATGAATATCGGCTTTTTCGGGCTGCAATTCAGTTTCGGGCTGCAACAGGCCAATATGGGGCCGATCTACGGTTTCCTGGGCGCGGACGAGGCCACCATGCCGCTTCTGTGGCTGGCGGGTCCGATGACCGGCCTGATCGTCCAGCCCATCGTTGGCGCATTGAGCGATCGTACGTCGAGCCGTTTGGGGCGTCGCACTCCTTATTTCCTGATCGGTGCGATCCTGTGTTCGCTGGCTCTGTTCGCCATGCCGTATTCGCCCACATTGTGGGTCGCGGCTTCGCTGCTGTGGATCCTCGATGCGGGCAACAATATCACGATGGAACCCTATCGCGCCTACGTTTCCGACCGCCTCGCGCCCGACCAGCGGCCCGTAGGGTTCCTCACGCAAAGCGCCTTCACCGGTCTCGCGCAGACGCTGAGCTATCTGGCGCCGACTCTGCTGACGGCGTTCTTCGCGAAGGACGTAATCGACGCGAACGGCGTTCCGGCGATCGTGAGAGTGGCTTTCATCATCGGAGCGATCCTGTCGATCAGCACGATCGTGTGGTCGATCTGGCGCGTGCCGGAATTGCCTCTGAGCGAAGCGGAACAGGCGGACCTCGCCGCGCGCCCGCTATCCGCGTCATCCGCCTTTTCGGACATCGCAACCGCCATTCGCGAGATGCCCAGGCCGATGCGCCAGCTTGCCTTTGCGATGCTGTGCCAGTGGTATGCAATGTTCGTGTACTGGCAGTACATAGCCTTTGCGATTGGTCGTTCGCTCTACGATACTGCCGATCCCCAAAGCGCGGCCTTTCGTGAAGCGACGCTCACCGCGCAGCAGATCGGTGCTTTCTACAATTTCATCGCCTTCGCTTCCGCCTTGGCCCTGATCCCGATCGTGCGCCGTCTGGGAGCGCGATCGGTCCATGCGGTTTGCCTTGCCGCGTCGGGCGCGGCGATGCTGTTGATACCGGGGATGGAAGCCAAGGCCGGACTGTTCGTGCTGATGCTGGGGATCGGGCTGGGTGGGGCGGGCATGATGGGCAACACCTATGTCATGCTGGCCGATGCGATTCCGCCTGCGCGAACGGGCATCTATATGGGTATCTTCAACATGTTCATCGTGATTCCGATGCTGATCGAAACGGTGACGATGCCGCTGATTTACGAACCTCTGCTGGGCTCCGATCCGCGCAATGCGCTGATGCTGGGAGGAGGGCTGATGCTTCTGGGCGCGGTGGCGACTCTGTTCGTGCAGGCAGGCGGACGTCCCGCACGGGCCGTGTCGGAGGCCGCGTCTGTTCCGCCGACCTAGTCGCGTGTAGACGCTGGGACGATGAGCGCGAAAGAAACACCCAGGGGCCGCCCCGCCGTCCGCACCCTCAGCGATCTCGCGGGCATTGCCGGGGTGTCTGCAGGCACTGTCAGCCGGGCGCTTGCAGGCAACAGCCTGGTCAACACGGACACGCGCGACCGCATCGTCGCTCTCGCGCGCGAGCATGGTTTCCGGCCGAACAAGATGGCCAGCAGCCTGCGCCGCCAGAAGACGGACGTCATCGGCATCGCCATCCCGCTGGGCCACGATCGCAGACAGCAGATTTCCGACACCTTCTTCATGACGCTGCTGGGCCATCTCGCCGATGCACTTACCGAGCGTGGCTACGACCTGATGCTGCGCCGCGTGATCCCCGAACGCGACGAGGACTGGCTGGACCGTTTCATCGGATCGGGATTGGTCGATGGAGTGCTGGTGATCGGCCAGTCCGACCAGTTCGACCGGATCGAGGATGCAGCCGACGGCTATCTGCCGATGGTCGTCTGGGGCAATCATGCCGAAGGGCAGCGCCATTGCGTGGTCGGCACGGACAACCGCCTGGGCGGGCGGCTTGCGACCGAGCGGCTGATCGCTGGCGGTGCGCGGCATATCTATTTTCTGGGCGACACATCCGCAGTCGAATTCGCAGCTCGCTATGCCGGCGCGCTCGATGCGGCAGGCCGGTTTGGCGTGACGATCACACCCCTCACGAGCCACCTCTCCAGCGATCGGCTGGAAGCGGAGGTGGCCGCCAATCTCGATCGTCCGTTCGCGCCCGGAGACGCCATCTTCGCCGCGACCGACACGCTGGCCATCGCCAGTCTCGCGCGGCTGAAGGCGCTCGGCATCTCTGTGCCCGACGAGGTGCGCATCATCGGGTTCGACGATCTCCCGCTGGCCGCCCAGACATTTCCGCCGCTCACCACCGTTCGCCAGGACATACGCGCGGGCGCCTTCGCGATGGTCGATCTGCTGATCCGCCGACTGTCGGGCGAGGAAACCGAAAGCATCGTGATGCCGCCGCGCCTCGTCGTCCGGCAGACAGGGTAGCGCGGATCGGGGAACGGCCCTGTCTCTCGGGCCTTTTGTCCTGTGCGCGACCGGCCGCTTCCCTGGCCCCGCCGCGCCGCGAAAGGGCTTCCAGACAGTGTCTTCGACCGATGACGAAACCGCCGCTGTGACCGGCATGGGTGCAAAGGTGCTGCGCATCGTTCGAAATATCGGCGATGGCCCGGTGCTGTACCTGTGCGACGACGACACCGAGGCCGAGAGCCTTGCCACGGCGCTCGAGGCGCTGCTGCCGGAGGTGACGATTGTCCATCTTCCCGCAAGCGATACCTTGCCGGGCGACGATGCGCCGCCATCGCCAGCCAATGTCGGCCACCGCGTCACCGCGCTGCGGCGGCTGCGACAGCTTTCGTCCGACGAAGGACACAAGGATCTCGTCGTGGTGACCACGGGAGAGGCCGCCGCGCGGCGTTATCTCCCTGCAGACGCTTTCGATGCCGAACCACCCTGCATCCGCGTCGGCGATCCGATCGATCCCGACGACTTTCGCGAAGATGCGATCGAACTCGGCTATTTCCTCGACGATCGCATCGACGAGCCGGGCGAGATCGCAATTCGCGGCGAGGTGATCGATCTCTATCCCGCCGATGCCGGAGAGCCCGTGCGGATCGATCTGGCCGATGGCCGGATCGCAGCGATCCATCATTTCGATGCCATCTCGCAATTGCGCAGCGATGCCTGCGACGCGGTTGCGATAGGCCGCGCGGCAGAGCCGGAGGGAGACGCGACGGCTACGCTTGTCGATCATATGACACCCGGCATCCTGTTGCTGTCGCCAAGGGCGGAAAAGCGGCGCAGGCGGTTCGCAAAGCTCGCGCAGCGTGCGGCGAAAGAGAGCAAGGCCGATCTGGACGCCGTCGACGACGCCCGCTGGCAGGCGGCGATCGAAAACTGGCGGTTGGAAAGCGATGGTTCCTCGATCGCTCTCGAAGCGATTCCCCGCTTCGCGGAAAAGAAATCCCCGGCTCGGGCGGCCATACGCTTTCTGAAGTCCGAACGCGAAGCGGGTCGCGCTATCGCCATTGTCGGCAGCGAGCGCGACCTGCGGTTTCTGCGCAGCCGTCTGGGCCATGCCTTCGAAATCGTCGAGCATTGCGAGAGCCTGCGCGCCTTATCCGCGAAAGACGACAATGCGCTCAATTTCCTGTGCGCCCCGCTCGATCGCGGAGCGCGCGATGACGATGTCGCGCTCATTGCGGCGGCGGATATTCTGGGCTCGCGCGCGCTGCTCGATACCTCGCCTTCCGTTGCGCGTCAGGTCGGCCTTGTCGGAGCGGAATTGCAGCCGGGCGATCTGGTGATTCACGAAGATCACGGCTTTGCCAGAGTTATCGGTCTGGAACCCGCGCCAGAAGCGCAGGGGGGCGAGGTGATCGCGCTCGAATATGCAAAGGAAGCGCGGCGTCTGGTGCCCACCAGCGACGCGGCCCTGCTGTGGCGTTACGGCGGCGATGCCGACAGCGTGAAACTGGACAAGCTCGATGGCACGGGCTGGAACAAGCGCCGCGCGGAAATCGACAAGGCGATCGCGGAAACCGCGAAATCGCTGATCACTCTGGCTGAAGAACGGGCCAGGCAGTCGGCCCCGGCGATGGAGCCCGATGCCTCGGCCTATGAACGCTTCGTCTCGGGCTTTCCCTATAACGAGACGTCCGATCAGGCGCGCGCCATCGCTTCGGTGCGCGACGATCTGGCTTCCGGCAAGCCGATGGAGCGGCTCGTCATCGGCGATGTCGGCTACGGCAAGACCGAAGTGGCTCTGCGCGCCGCGGCGATCGCCGCGCTGTCGGGTTATCAGGTTATCGTGGCCGCGCCGACCACGGTGCTGGCGCGCCAGCATCTGGAGGAATTTACGCGCCGCTTCGCCGATACCGGCGTCAAGGTCGCCGGTCTGTCCCGGCTGACGAGCGCGGCGGAGAAGAAGTCGGTCATGGCGGGTTTGGCGGACGGATCGATCGGCGTGGTCGTCGGCACCGCAGCGGTCGTCGGGAAGTCGGTCGAATATGCCAAGCTCGGCCTTGTCGTAATCGACGAGGAACAGCGCTTCGGTGCAGCCGACAAGGCGAAATTGCGACAGGCCGCCGACGTCCATCTCCTGGTGATGAGCGCGACGCCCATTCCGCGCACGCTGCACCGGGCGATGATCGGCTTGCAACAGGTATCCGTGATCGCCACGCCGCCCGCCCGCCGCCAGCCGATCCGCACCACGACCAGCACGATCGACGATCCGGCGATCGGCCTTGCACTGCGCCGGGAAAAGATGCGCAAGGGGCAGAGCTTCGTCGTCGTCCCGCGCATCGCCGATCTGGACGCCATGCGAGAGCGGATCGAGACGATCGCGCCCGATCTCACCATCGTCGAGGTGCACGGCAAGATGCCCGGTGGCGAACTGGACGAGGCGATGGTCCGGTTCGCGGCAGGTGATGGGGATATCCTGCTTGCGACCAATATCATCGAGGCCGGGCTCGACGTGCCGCGGGCCAACACGATGATCGTCTGGCGATCGGATCGGTTCGGCCTTGCGCAATTGCATCAACTGCGCGGACGCGTGGGGCGGGGGCGAAGGCGCGGGCAGGTGATCCTGACCACAGCTGAGGAAACGATTTCGCAAGCGAGCGAGAAGCGTCTGCGCACGCTCGAAACCTTCGATCAGCTCGGCTCCGGTTTCTCGATCGCCAGCGCCGATCTCGATCAGCGCGGAGCGGGCGATATTCTGAGCGATGCGCAGGCCGGGCACATGAAATTGATCGGCATCGATCTCTACCAGCATTTGCTCGAAGGGGCGCTTCGTCGGGCGCGCGGCGAAGCGCAACGCGAATGGCGTCCCGAAATCCGTACCGGCATCACGGGTGCGTTCCCGCCCGACTGGATTCCCGAAGAAGAGGTGCGCCTCAATCTCTACATCCGCCTCGCCCGATTGAGCGAGCGCGCCGAGCTGGATGCGTTCGAAGCGGAACTGGCCGACCGGTTCGGACCTTTGCCGGACGCCGCGCAGTCGCTGATCGATCTGGCCCTGCTGACGATACTCGCACTCGAAACCGGTATCCGCGCCGTGAATGCCGGCCCCAAGGCGATAGCCCTTACGCCGGCGGAAGCGGACGAAGACGCTCTGGAAGCGGTCGGGCTCGTCGCGAGCGACGATCGGTGGCTGGCCAGCCCGGACAAACCCTTCGCCGAACCGGCTCGCGCGGCGATCTCCATTCTCGAAGCTCTGGTAGAGAAATGAGGTAGGAGGGACCGATCGCGTGCGACATTCCCCAAGAGCCTGAAGGCTGTTCGCAGCGCGTCCGGTCCGTTTGTAATCCGTCGTGGCGCGTGCCAAGCCGTGCTCCATGACAGATGCTCCTTCCAGGCCGAGCTGGCGCTTCGCAATCGATCGCGGCGGCACATTCACCGATGTCGTCGCAACCACGCCCGACGGGCGGCTGGTGACCGACAAGCTGCTGTCCGAAAATCCCGAACATTACGAAGATGCCGCCAGCGAAGCCGTGCGCCGATTGATGGCGGCATATGGCGAGGGCGACGAGGCGGCTCCCATCGCCGAAATGCGCGTCGGCACCACGGTCGCCACCAATGCCCTGCTCGAACGCAAGGGGGCGCGGCTGGCTCTGGCGATCACGCGCGGCTTTGCCGATGCGCTCAGGATCGGCACGTAGGCGCGGCCGGACATCTTTGCGCGCCATATCCTCCTGCCCGAACAACTGCCCGAAACTGTGGTCGAGATCACGGAGCGCGTCGCGGTCGATGGCGAAGTTCTCGAACCTTTGGATATCGAGGCGGCGAAGCGCGAATTCACGGCTCTGCGCGAGGACGGATACGATTCGATCGCCATCGTCCTGATGCATGGCTGGACGCATCGCGATCACGAAATGGCTCTGGCGGATCTGGCGCGCGAGCTTGGCTTCGCGCAGGTCAGCGTCAGCCACGAGGTCGCGCCTCTGATCCGCCTGATCCCGCGCGGCGATACGACCTCCGTCGATGCTTATCTCTCGCCCGTCCTCGATCGGTACACCGATAATCTGCGTGCGAGCCTGCCGGAAACGGGTGCGCTGCGCTTCATGCAGTCGAATGGCGGCCTCGCCGAAGTCGGCGCGTTTCGGGGCAAGGATGCGATCCTGTCCGGCCCGGCGGGCGGTGTTGTCGGCATGGCGGCGACCGGCGCCGCGCTCGGCCACACGAAGCTGATCGGGTTCGACATGGGCGGGACCAGCACCGATGTCGCGCATTATGCAGGCGAATACGAGCTGACCGGCGACAGCACGGTGGCGGGCGTGCGCGTGGCCGCGCCGATGATGCAGATCCACACCGTCGCGGCAGGCGGCGGATCGATCTGCAGTTTCGACGGATCGCGCTTCCGCGTCGGCCCGGAAAGCGCAGGAGCGGACCCGGGCCCCGCCTGCTATCGCAAGGGCGGGCCGCTGACGGTGACCGACTGCAATCTCGTTCTGGGCCGGATCGATCCAGCCTTTTTCCCAAACGTATTCGGCCCCGATGGCGACGCGCCGCTGGACCCGGCGGCTGCGCGGGCCCGTCTGGAAGAGATCGCCGCCGCTCTTCCAGAGCCGCGCCCGATCGAGGATATCGCCGAGGGCTTTCTCGCCATCGCGGTGGACAGCATGGCGAATGCGATCCGCAAGATCAGCGTGGCGCGCGGCCATGACGTGACGCAATACGCGCTCGCCTGTTTCGGCGGCGCGGGCGGACAACACGCCTGCAAGGTGGCGGACGAATTGGGCATCGAAACGGTGCTGGTTCACCCGCTGGCAGGGATGCTCTCCGCCTACGGGATTGGCCTTGCCCCGGTGAAGGCGATCCGCGAGGTCAGTCTGGTGCGGCCACTGGAGGAATCCTATGATGACGGCCTCGCGGCTTTGCAGGACGAAGCGCGCGCGGCCCTGCTCGAACAGGGGATCGCGGAAGATGCGATAGAGATCGACAGCCGTGCGCGGCTGCGGTTTTCCGGCAGCGACAGCATCCTGACCGTGGATTGCGAAGACAAGGGCGCGATGGATACGAACTTCCGCCGTCTCCACCGCCAGCGCTTCGGCTATTCCGACGATAAGGCCCCGATCGTGGTCGAGGCCCTGAGCGTCGAGGCGAGCGGCTTTTCCGGCGGGCTCGACGCGGCAGAGGTGGAGCCGGTGGCGGCGGGCGGGACGCCTTCTGGCGAATGGACCACGCTGGAACGAGCCGCGATGAGCGCGGATGATGGCGTGGACGGGCCGGCCCTGATAATCGATCCCGGCTCCACCACCGTGGTCGAGCCCGGCTGGCAGGCGCGCCTCCAGTCGGAAGGCAGCCTCGTGCTCACGCGAACCGAACCCCTTGAGCGCAATCAGGCGGCGGGCGTTTCGGCGCATCGCCATGTCGATCCGGTCCGGCTCGAAATCTACAACAATCTCTTTATGGCCATCGCCGAGGAGATGGGCGTCGTGCTCCAGAGCACGGCGAGTTCGGTCAATATCAAGGAACGGCTCGATTTCTCCTGCGCTCTGTTCGACGCGCAAGGCGCGCTGATCGCCAATGCGCCCCACATTCCGGTGCATCTGGGAAGCATGGGCGATTCCATCGCGCGCGTGATCGAAACGCGTGGGGGCGCGCGGGATGGACGCGGATTTCGCCGTGGCGATGCCTATATGCTCAACGATCCCTATCGCGGCGGCACGCACCTGCCCGACATCACCGTGATCGTTCCCGTCTTCTATGGCGAGGCTTCGCACCTGCCCGACGCCTTCGTCGCCGCGCGCGGCCATCATGCCGATATCGGCGGGATCGCGCCCGGATCGATGCCTCCCGAAAGCCGCACGATCGTGGAAGAAGGCGTGATGATCGACGATTTCCTCCTCGTCGACGAAGGAGCGTTCCGCGAAGATGCGGTCCGAACCCTGCTGGCGAGCGCGGATTATCCCGCGCGCAATCCCGATCGCAACCTGTCCGATCTGCGCGCCCAGCTCGCCGCCTGCACGCGCGGGGCCGAATTGCTGCACAGCGCCGCGCGCGATTCCGGCGGCGAGACGGTTGCGGCCTATATGGGCCACGTGCTGGCGAATGCGGAAGAAAGCGTGCGGCGGCTGCTCGATCGGCTCGAAGACGGGCAGTTCGCCTATCCGATGGATAATGGCGCAGTGGTGAAGGTGACGATCCGTATCGATCGCGAAGCACGATCCGCCGTCATCGACTTTACCGGGACCAGCGATCAGCGCCCGGACAATTTCAACGCGCCGCGCTCGATCACCCGCGCCGCCGCGCTTTATGTGCTGCGCACGCTGATCGACGATGCGATCCCGATGAACGATGGCTGCCTGCGCCCGGTCGATCTGATCGTGCCCGAAGGATCGATGCTGAACCCGCGCCCCGGCGCGGCGGTGGTGGCGGGCAATGTCGAGACCAGCCAGACCGTCACCGATGCGCTGTTCGCCGCAACGGGCCGCCTTGCGCCCAGCCAAGGGACGATGAACAACTTCACCTTCGGGAACGAGAGCGACCAGTATTACGAGACGATCTGCGGCGGATCGGGCGCGGGGCCGGACCATGACGGGACGAGTGCGGTCCAGACCCACATGACCAATTCGCGCCTGACCGATCCGGAAATTCTCGAAACGCGCCTCCCTGTGCGGCTCGACCGCTTCGCCATACGGCGCGGATCGGGCGGGAAGGGCGCGCATACCGGCGGTGACGGGGTGGAGCGGCGCGTGACCTTCCTCGAACCGATGCGCGCCAATATCCTCGCCAATCGCCGCAAGCATCCGCCGCAGGGCATTTGCGGTGGCGGCGATGCCGAGCCGGGACGCAACTGGGTCGAACGGGCCGATGGATCGCGCGAGGATCTGGGCGCAACCGGATCGGCCGAAATGCGCCGCGGCGATGCTTTCGTGATCCTGACCCCCGGCGGCGGAGGATACGGCGCATGAATTACTGGCCGCTGCTCGGCATCGCGCTGGTCGTCATCGGTTTCGCGCTGCAGTTCAATCCGCTCCTCGTGGTGGTCGGCGCGGCGGTCGCGACCGGGCTTCTCGCCGGGCTCGACATCGTCGCGGTGGTCGAAGCGCTGGGCCGCGCCTTCAACGATAATCGCTATATCTCGGTGACCTGGATCATCCTGCCGGTGATCGGCCTGCTCGAACGCTATGGTCTGCAGCAGCGCGCACGGAGCCTGATCGAGAGCGTGCGCGGTGCGACGATGGGCAAACTGCTGGTCCTCTATCTCGGCTTCCGCCAGATCACGGCGGCGCTGGGGATGAAGGATATCGGCGGCCACCCTCAGGCGGTGCGGCCTCTGGTCGCACCGATGGCGGAGGCGGCGGCCACCAAATCGCACGGGGCCCTGCCCGAAGCCGAGCGGCAGAAAGTGCTCGCCATGTCGGCGGCGACCGACAATGTCGGGCTCTTCTTCGGTGAGGACATCTTCTTCGCGATCGCCTCTATCCTGCTGATCCAGGGCGTGTTCGAAGCGGCGGGCTATCCGCTGACGCCGCTGCAACTTTCCGTCTGGGCGATCCCGACCGCAATCTGCGCTTTCCTGATCCACGGCGGACGCATCCTGGCGATGGACCGGCGCATGGGCAGGCTCACCCCTCCTGCTAGCGGGGAGGAGCGGGCATGATTACCTATGAATGGCTCTACATCCTCGCGGGCGGCTTCTTCGCGGTCTGGGCGCTGCTGTCCTTGCGCGACCGGCGCTGGGGCAATGGCGCGTTCTGGGGATTGCTCGCGGCGAGCTTCCTCTTCGGCAGCCATATCGGCGATTTCGCCAATGGCGTGCTGGTGCTGGCGATGGTGGCTATCGCGGGGCTGGGCCTGCTGAAGCGCAGCGATCCGCCGACCACCACGCCGGAAGAGCGGCTGAATTTCTCCGAACTGTTCGGCAATCGCCTGTTCCTGCCTGCGCTGATCGTGCCGCTGACGGCAGTGGTGGGTACGCTGCTCTACAATTACACGCCTTTCGGCGAGACCGGCCTGTTCGAAGCGCGGCGCGAAACGCTGATCCTGTTCGGTGTGGGCGTGGTGGTGGCGCTGGTGGCGGCCATCGTCTGGCTGCGCCCCCCGGCGCTCGCACCAGCCGAAGAGGGCAGGCGTTTGCTCGATTCGATCGGGTGGGCGGCGATCCTGCCGCAGATGCTGGCCGCCTTGGGCGCGGTATTCGCGCTCGCCGGGGTGGGCGAGGTGATCGGCGCGCTGGCGGGGCAGGTGATTCCCGAAAACAGCGTGCTCGTCTCGGTTATCGTCTACTGCTTCGGCATGGCGCTGTTCACGATGATCATGGGCAATGCCTTTGCCGCCTTCCCGGTGATGGCTGCCGCGATCGGTATTCCGCTGCTGGTCGAGGGGTTCGACGGCAATCCGGCGGTGATCGGCGCGGTGGGGATGCTGGCGGGATTTTGCGGCACGCTGCTCACCCCGATGGCGGCCAATTTCAACATCGTGCCCGCAGCCCTGCTGGAACTGGACGACCAGAACGGCGTGATCCGCCAACAGGTGTGGACGGCAATCCCGCTTTGGGTGTGCAACGTGGCGATCATCTATGTTGCGGGGTTCTGGTTGTGGAACTGACCGAAACTATCGCGCGTAGCTACGCCCGGATCGCGCTGGGCCATGTGGCGCGGCCTTACCCTTTCAAGGACGATCACGTCTTTGCCTCGGACGCGGATGTCCGCCCCCCACGCGAGGCGCATCCGGTGTTCTTTGGCAGCTTCGACTGGCATAGCTGCGTGCATGGCTGGTGGACGCTGCTGACGCTGCGGCGGCTGTTCCCGGACATGCCCGAAGCGAACGAGATCGCGGCGCTGGCCGAGGCGACCTTCACGCCCGAAAAACTGGCGAGCGAACTGGCCTATCTCGACCGCCCCGAAGCGCGCGGTTTCGAGCGGCCCTATGGCTGGGGCTGGCTGCTCGCTTTGCACGCCGAGTCCGCGCGGCATGAAGATCGCGCATGGGGTGCGAAGCTGGAGCCACTCGCCCGCGCCTTCGCGGAACGGTTCGCCGCCTATCTGCCGTTGCTGACCTATCCGATCACGGTCGGCACCCATTTCAACACCAGCTTCGCTCTGGTGCTGGCGCGCGACTGGGCGGAGGATCGCGATGCAGCGCTCGTCGCGACCATCGACGATTGGGCCGAGACCGCCTTTGCGGATCGCAGCGACTATCGCGGGTGGGAGCCGGGCGGAGACGAATTCCTCTCACCCGTTCTCACCGCTGCCCTGCTGATGAGCCGCGTCTGGCCGCGCGATCGGTTCGCGCCGTGGTTCGCAGCGTTGGTGATCGATAATCGCTGGCTGGAGCGCGAATGCGAGCCCGCCTTCGTGTCCGACCGCAGCGACGGCAAGATCGCCCATCTCGACGGCCTCAATCTCAGCCGCGCCTGGGCCTTGCGCGAAATCGCCTCCGCCATCGCGCCGCATCCCGCCGGGGCGGACCTGCGCGCGCTGGCCGACCGGCACTTCGCCGCCGCCGAAGCCAGCGTTGCGGGCGATTATATGGGAGAACACTGGCTGGCGAGCTTCGCGCTGCTGGCGCTGCTCGCCCCGCGCTAGTCGACGAAATCGCTCACCCGTTCGACGATGATCGCCGGAGCCATGCCGCCCGCCGCGCACATCGTGACGAGGCCATATCGCTTGTCCTGCCGCTCCAGCTCGTCGACGATCGTGCCGATCAGGATCGATCCGGTCGCGCCGATCGGATGGCCCAAGGCGATCGAGCCGCCATTCACATTGACCCTGTCCCAATCGAGCCCCAGATCGCGCACGAATTTCGCCGCGACCACTGCGAAGGCCTCGTTGATTTCGAACAGGTCGATCTCGTCCACGCTCAGCCCGGCCTTCTCCAGCACCTTCTTCGCCGCCGGGACGGGGGCATTCAGCATCAGCGTGGGATCATCGCCCATATTGGCCGTCGCCACGATGCGCGCGCGCGGCTTCAGCCCGTGCTTCTCGGCATAGTCCCGGCTCGTCACCAGCACCGCCGCCGCGCCGTCGACCACGCCGGACGAATTGCCCGCATGGTGGAAATGCTCGATCTCGACGTCGGGATATTTCGCATTCACCAGTCCGCGAAACGTGGTGCCCTGTTTGTCGAGCGGCACGTCGGCGATCTTGGTGAAGGCGGGCTCCAGTTCGGCGAGGCCTTCGCGCGTGGTCTGGGGGCGGGGAAATTCCTCGCGGTCGAGCACGATCTTGCCCTCGTCGTCGGTCACCGGAACCACCGATTTGTCGAACCGGCCCTCGGCAATCGCCTGGGCGGCGCGCTGCTGGCTGCGATAGCCGACCTCGTCCAGCTCCTCCCTTGTGAAGCCTTCCATGCTGGCGATGGCATCGCCGCACACGCCCTGATGGCTTTGCGGGTGGGTCGCCTGCAGCCGCTCGTTATAGCTGCCCATCATCGGCGGCCTGAGGCCCGCCGCCATCTTGTCCTTCGCCATCTGTGCGGTCAGGCTCATCATCTCGGTGCCGCCCGCGACGACGCAATCTTCCATCCCGCTCATCACCTGCGCCGCGGCCAGCGCTACGCTGGTGATCCCGCCGCCGCAGAACCGGTCGAGCGTGGTGCCGCTCGAGGTTACGTCATAGCCCGCATCGAGCGCGGCCATCCGCCCCAGATCGCCCGCCTGCATCCCGTCCTGCGTGCTGACCGACCAGATCACGTCGTCTACCGTCGCCGTGTCGAGATCGTTGCGCTCCGCGATCGCTTTCAGAACCGTCGCGGCGAGATGCTGCGGGTGCATGGCGGCGAGCGCGCCTTTTCCCTGCTTCCCGATCCCACGCGGGGTGCGGACGGCGTCGATGATATAGGCTTCAGGCATGGCGTGCTCCTCTCTCGCTCCGGCGATTGCCGGTTGACGTTTGCGTAAGCCTCAAGCAGCACTGCGGCAAGACCAGTTTCGAAATGCAATGGAGAGAGGCATGAGCGAAGAGGTACAGACCGAGGTCGAGGACGGCGTTCTGATCGTCACGATCAACCGCCCCGAAGCCAAGAACGCCATGAACAAAGCGGCGGCAGAAGGGATCGCCGCAGCGATGGACCGGCTGGACGCGGAAGACGATCTGCGCGTCGCCATCCTGACCGGGGCAGGGGGCACGTTCTGTTCGGGTATGGATCTGAAGGGATTCCTGCGCGGAGAAAGCCCCAGCATCGAAGGGCGCGGCTTCGGCGGGGTGGTCCAGGCGCCGCCATCCAAACCGCTGATCGCGGCCGTCGAAGGCTATGCGCTGGCCGGTGGGCTCGAATTGATGATCGCCTGTGATCTCGTGGTGGCGAACGAAGGTGCCAAGTTCGGCATCCCCGAAGCCAAGCGCGGCCTCGTCGCGGCGGCAGGCGGCGTGATGATGCTGCCCGATCAGATCCCCGAACGGATCGCGATGGAGCTGGCGTTGACAGGCGATTTCATCGACGCCGCGCGCGCTTACGAGCTTGGCCTGATCAACCGCGTGGTTTCCGGCTCCGCCCTTGAAGGCGCGAAGGAACTGGCGCGCAAGATCGCCGAAAACGGCCCGCTGGCAGTGCGCGTGTCAAAACAGATCCTCAAGGAATCGCGCGGCTGGTCGATGGACGAACGCTACGACAAGCAGGCGCAGCTGATCGGCCCGGTCTTCGTCAGCGAGGACGCCCGCGAAGGTGCAGCCGCCTTTGCCGAGAAGCGCAAGCCGAACTGGAAGGGGAAATAAGCATGGCCGTCATCGACGTACCCGAGCCCGAATATATGCAGGACGAGGAGATCGCGATCTTCTCGGATGCGGTCGGCAAGTTCTATGAAAAGCACGCACCCGAAAAGCGCGTGTTGAAATGGCGCGAGGACGGCCAGGTCGAACGCGAATTTTGGAACGAGGCGGGCGCAGCGGGCTTGCTCGGCGCGTCCGTGCCTGAGGAATATGGCGGCCATGGCGGCGATTTCCGCCACGAAATGGTGGTGATCGACCAGCAGGGCAAACACGGCGTCGAAGGCTTTTCCGCCAGCCTGCACAACACCGTGATCCTGCCCTATCTGGTCCGCCACGGGACCGAGGAGCAGAAGAAGAAATATCTGCCAAAGCTGGTTTCGGGCGAGCTTGTCAGCGCCATCGCCATGACGGAACCGGGCGTCGGTTCCGACCTCCAGAGCATTACCACGACCGCGCTGAAGGACGGGAACGGTTACCGCATCAACGGGGCGAAGACCTATATCTCGAACGGCCAGATCGCCGATTTCGTGATCGTCGTCGCCAAGACCGATCCGAAGGAGCGGGCCAAGGGCATCTCGCTGATGCTGCTGGAGACCGAGGGCGCCGAAGGGTTCCAGCGCGGCAAGAAGCTCGACAAGGTCGGATTGGATGCGCAGGACACCAGCGAATTGTTCTTCGACGACGTGTTCGTCCCGGCGGAAAACGTGCTCGGCGGGGAAGAGGGCAAGGGCTTCTACCAGCTGATGGGCGAATTGCCGCAGGAACGCCTCATCATCGCCATGGGCGGGATGACCACGATCGAACGCGCGCTGGAAGAAACGGTGAAGTTCACGAAAGAACGCAAGGCGTTCGGGCAGACGATCTGGGATTTCCAGAACACCCAGTTCGTACTCGCGGATCTCAAAGCGAAGGGCACGGCGGCGAAAATCTTCGTCAACGATTGCATTGCCAAGCACCTGAAGGGCGAGCTGGACGTGCCGACCGCCTGCATGGCCAAATACTGGGTCACCGAATTGCAGGGCGAGGTGGTCGACAAGTGCCTGCAGCTGCATGGCGGGGCGGGCTATATCAACGATTACCCGATCGCGCGCATGTTCCGCGACAGCCGCATCACGCGCATCTTCGGCGGATCGAACGAGATCATGAAAATGGTGATCGCGCGTTCGATGTGATCCTTACGCGTAACGGGAAGGGGGACCATGCTTTGCGAGCGGTCCCCCTCTCCGATATTCGGAGGCCTCAGACCTCCACCACCTTCTGTTCGATCGCGCCGAAGATCGAGTGGCCCTCGCGGTCTTTCATCTCGACGCGGACGGTGTCGCCTGCGCGCATGAAGCGGGTCTTGGCCTCGCCGTCATAGATCGTTTCGATCATGCGGATTTCGGCGATGCAGCTATAGCCGCGCCCGCCTTCGCTGACCGGCTTGCCCGGACCGCCATCTTCGCCCTTGTTCGAGACCGTGCCCGATCCGATGATCGCGCCCGCGCCCAGATCGCGCGTCTTGGCGGCGTGGGCGACCAGCTCGGCGAGGCTGAAAGTCGCATCCTCGCCCGCTTCGGCGCGTCCGAAGGGTTCGCCGTTATAGTCCACCATCAAGGGCAGATGGATCACGCTGTCCTTCCACGCATCGCCCAGTTCGTCCGGCGTCACCGCGACGGGCGAGAACGCGCTGGAGGGCTTGGACTGGAAGAAGCCGAACCCCTTGCCAAGTTCCGCCGGGATCAGGCCGCGCAAGGACACATCGTTGACGAGCATCAGCAGCTTGATGTGATCCTCCGCCTGTTCCTTCGATACGCCCATCGGCACATCGTCGGTGATGACGGCGATCTCGCCTTCCATATCGCAGCCCCAGGCGGGATCGCCCAAGGGGATGTCGGCGCGCGGCGGCAGGAATTTGTCCGAACCGCCCTGGTACATAAGCGGGTCGTGATAGAAGCTTTCCGGTACTTCCGCATCACGCGCTTTGCGCACCAGTTCGACGTGATTGATATAGGCCGAACCGTCCGCCCACTGATAGGCGCGCGGCAGCGGCGAATGCGCCTCGCGCTCGTGGAAGCGTTCGCAAGGCACGGCTTCGTGTTCGACATCGGTGTAGAGCGCTTGCAGCTTGGGTGCGATGGCTTCCCAATCGTCCAGCGCAGCCTGCAATGTCGGCGCGATGTTGTCGGCGGCGCAATAGCGGGTCAGGTCCTTGGACACGACCACCAGCTTCCCGTCGCGGGTTCCATCGTTGAGCGTGGCGAGTTTCATGTATGTCCTCTCAGGTGTTTTCGGGATTGTCGGGCTGCGCGCCGGGATGGGCGCGCTGAAATTCGGTCATGGCGAGGCAGGATCGCTCGATCCGCGCGATATGCGGCTTGTCGGCAAAGCCGAAATCGAAGCGCCGTGCATTGTAGATCTGCGGCAACAGAACGACTTCGAACAGGCCGGGGCGGTCGAACAGGAAGTCCTTCGTGTCGAGCTGGGCCAATCGCTCTTCCAGCGGATCGAGCGTGCGGGCCAGGAAATGGCGGTAGAAGGTGTCGACCTCGTCCTGCGAATGGCCGAGCGGGTCTTTCAAATATTTCAGCACCGGAAGATTCAGCGGCGCGTGGAGTTCGGTGGCGATCGCATAGGCCAGCTCGCGCGCGGTGAAGCGATCCTCGATATCGGACGGCAGCAGGCGCGGCGTATCGGGATAGGCTTCGTCCAGCCATTCGAGCTGCGCCATCGATTGCGCCCGGTCGCGCCCCTTCGCTTCCAGCATCGGCACCGATCCGAACGGGTTGCGCGCCCGGTAGGCCTCGTCCTTCTGTTCGCTCTTGAGCAGATTGACGGGCACGTATTCATGGGCGAGCCCCTTCAATTCCAGCGCGATGCGCAGGCGATAGGAGGTGGAACTGCGGTAATAGCCGTGCAGGCGAATGTCTTGGGTCATCACCTCTCCCAATGCATGGCGCGCGCCGTAGGTCCGGCGCGCGCGGAATTGGAAGTCAGAACGCCGGAATGCCCGTGATCGCCCGGCCCAGGATCAGGGCGTGGACATCGTGCGTGCCTTCGTAGGTGTTGACCGTTTCCAGGTTCACCATGTGACGGATCACCTGATATTCCTCGGAAATCCCGTTGCCGCCATGCATGTCGCGGGCCTTGCGCGCGATGTCCAGCGCCTTGCCGACATTGTTGCGCTTGACGATCGAGATCATCTCGGGCGCGAATTTGCCCTCGTCCATCAGACGCCCGACGCGCAGGCTCGCCTGCAGGCCAAGGCCGATGTCCGTCAGCATGTCGGCCAGCTTCAGCTGGTAGAGCTGTTTGGACGCCAGCGGCACGTCGAATTGGTGCCGGTCGAGCCCATATTGCCGCGCGGCGTGCATGCAGAATTCCGCCGCACCCATCGCACCCCAGCTGATGCCGTAGCGTGCGCGGTTGAGACAGCCGAACGGCCCCTTCAATCCTTCCACATTGGGAAGCAGCGCATCGGCGCCCACGCGCACCTCGTCCATCACGATCATTCCGGTGGTGCTGGCGCGCAGGCTCATCTTGCCTTCGATCTTGGGTGCGGAGAGCCCTTCCATCCCCTTCTCCAGAACGAAGCCGCGGATCTTGCCGCCATGCGCCTCGCTCTTGGCCCAAACCACGAAGACGTCGGCGAAGGGGGAGTTGGAGATCCAGGTCTTGGACCCCGAAATGACGTATCCGTCGCCATCCTGCTTCGCGACCGTCTTCATCGAGCCGGGATCGCTGCCCGCATCGGGTTCTGTCAGGCCGAAGCAGCCGATCAGTTCGCCGCTGGCAAGGCCGGGCAGGTATTTGCGGTGTTGCTCGTCCGATCCGTAGGCGTGGATCGGATACATCACGAGGCTCGACTGGACGCTCGCCATCGAGCGATAGCCGCTATCGACCCGCTCGATCTCGCGCGCGATCAACCCGTAGGCGACATAGCCCGCGCCCGCGCCGCCGAATTCCTCGGGGATGGTCGCGCCCAGGAGGCCGGCCTGACCCATCAGGGGGAACAGTTCGGGCGCGTCCTTTTCCGAGCTGAAGGCTTCGCGAACGCGCGGCTGCAATTCGCCTTGCGCGAAGGCATGCGCCGCGTCGCGGATCATGCGTTCGTCTTCGCTCAACTGGTCGTCCAGGGCGAAGGGATCGTCCCATGCGAAGGGCACCATGCCAGCCATATTATCTCCTCATCTCGTTGGCTAAGAGATGGCAGGCTTGGAGGGGTGCTTCAAGGGGACGCGAGCGACGGCGGTCGCGCTGCGCTCGAAATTTTTGCTCAGCGCAGGGCGTTCTGGACGGAATCGATGATGGCGGCGGGCGGGCAGGGCTTGGCCAGGGCATGCGATTGCGGGAAGCGTTCGGACACCTCGCCCGGCGTGTAGTTGCCCGAATGGAAGATCACCGGAATATCTTCGGCCATCATCTGTTCGGCCAGCGGGAAGACGTTGCCGTCTCCCAATTGCACATCGAGGATAGCGAGGTCGGGCTTCTGCTTCTGATAGGCGAGCATGGCGGAGGAGATATCGGTATAGGGCCCTTCGACCGTATAGCCCGCTTCTTCTACCGTGGCACACAGATCCCAGGCGACGATCGTTTCATCTTCCGCAACGAGAATGACTGGCTGGCCCATAGTTCCGTTCTCCTCTCATCCCCCATCGCTCGCGAAGTTTCGCGCCGAGTCGCAAGGCTAGGGGTCTAGGAGAGGACGTCAAGCTGTAACATAAATCAATCGAGCCGTCCGAACTTGGCTTCGTAGGCGGCTTTGTCTCCGCCGGTAAGCAGGCGGGCCTGCGTGACCCAGTCGTCGCGCCTGATGCGGCCCTGGAAGCGGCCAAGCTTGGAATCCACGCGATCGATCTCGGCATCGTCCCAGTTCGCGATCGTTTCCAGCGAGGTGATGCCGAGCCCTTCCAGCGTGGCGGCAAGTTTGGGGCCGACGCCCTTGAGACGCGTCAGATCGTCTTTCCCATCCGCATTCAGCGACGCGGTGGCAGGAGCCGGTACCGGAGCTTGGGGCTGTGCGGGCGCAGGCGTCTCTGTTGAAGAAGGCGTATCCA
>Ga0114911_1000147_pt1 | contig 59184 bp, 68 predicted proteins | sample MalvireepMed_904_FD_89688 | JGI IMG/M metagenome (GOLD analysis project Ga0114911, IMG submission 89688) | Marine viral communities from the Global Malaspina Expedition - Malaspina viral metaG DeepMed_904 | ecosystem: Environmental > Aquatic > Marine > Oceanic | place: Mediterranean Sea...
CCACCACCACCGCCACCACCACCCGTATTGGTCGCAGTCATTGCGGGTATAGTCCATACTACTTCACCTGTTACTGGATCGTATGTAGAGTAATCTCCCACTGTGTATTTTGGAGAGCCGCCACTTGCGTTCCCGTCTTCCCCGTATTTAGAATTAGCTTGGTAACCAACTCCATTAAAGTTTATGCATTTGTTTCCGTCGCGCTTCTGATACCATTTACAACTATAGGTTTTACTGACAATTTTATGGCAACTTCCATTTCTTAAAGTCATCCCTGATGGGCAGCTAACAACGTCCTGGGTATCAAAATACTTACACGTAGTACCGTCCATTTCATAACCGCTTTTGCAACTTTTACTGGCTGCGATTTCTTCTTCCTTATAGCACGTCCCGTTACCACCGTTTTGGTAACCTGAAGCGCATGACTCACTCTTTGGGACTACCCGATGGCAATTGCCATTGCGCTTTGTGTATCCACTGGGACACGAATCAACTCCACTGCTCTCCTCTTTCTTGCAGTCCTCTCCTGATAAGCTCCAACCCGAATCACAATACCGGTTAGCAGCTTGTGAATACTCACGATAGCAATAGCGCCCGTTTGATGAGCGAGTATATCCAGAATCGCAACTCACTTTTAACTTCGCGCTGACCGTCTTAACACACCGCGTCTTTGCGCCATTTAGCGAAAAGCCGCTTTGACAGCTTTTAGCGGCAGCCTTCTGCTCTACCTTTTCACAACTTCCTTTGGATGCGTTGTAAGACAGACCTGCTTCGCAGTAGATATCCTGAGGCTCATGTGAATATGTATTACATTGTCCTGCAGTCGTTCTGTTTTCACCGCAGTAGTCACCGTAAGGCTTTATATCAATACCTTCGCATTTTCCCGTTTCTGCATTAAACGTCTGGTCAGATAAGCACTGTGCTGACTTTTCGATAACAGTGCTTTCTTTCAAGCACTGAAGACCCGACTCTCCATCTACCTGGATATACCCACCAGAGCAGCTTTCCGCTTGAATGTTAAACGGGAGCTCAGCCGCACTGTTCGATAAGCAGATGACACCGCCCTTTTCAGAAGAAAATCCATGCTCATTGGGATAGTTGTCAGGACAGGTTTGATTTGAGTCTATGACGGTGTAATTCGATGATTGCAACTCAAACACATAAGGCGTTTCATCAATACGCGTGTAATTACCGTCAGAAACTTCTGAGCCTGTACCATCTTCGAAGTAGCATTGACCTTCGTGCTCAACCATATTGTCAGGACAGGTCGCTGTCGACACAGGCTCTACTGACGTGATTTTCTCGCACTGGTAACCGGTGTTTAAATACGTTTCGGGACAAGGCGAATCAACAGGTTTGCTTGATTCGGTAACTCGGCACTGCCCTCCACTCGTTAGCTCTCCATTTTCGGGGCATGGTAGCGTGTCATGGAATGTTCTTTTAACACACTTGCCGTTTTCTACCGCGTACTCGTCTTCATCGCATGAAAGCTCAACTGGACCTTCTAACACTTGACTGCAAGTATCCCCAGATTGACTCATGCCGGATGGGCAGTCCAAATTCAACGGAATAATATCGACCTTTCGACAGTCTTTTGTTCCGTCCCGAAAATTAAAATCAGCCGGGCAATGGTAATTAACAGATTTATAGTCAACCTTAAAACACGACTCAGACTTTTCATCGTAACTGGCATAACAAGCATCGACGTTGAGATTATCGATTTCAATATCGTAAGGCGCATCGCCCGAAGCGTTTGCCGCTGCTGAATAGACAGGCATTAGAAGTCGATGGTTAGTTTTGCTCAGATTGACATCCATTGAGAATGACTGGCCTGGCTGCACGACTGTTTCGTTAACAGTGAGTGGGTAATCAGCATTTTCATCGAGAGTAAACGTTACCGTGTGCGGCCCTCTTGCAATAAGTCCGGCTTTGTTCTTAATCGTTCCGGTATCAATAAACGAAATAGCGACATCTTCGCTATTTAATAAAGGCTCTGTTGACGGCAATATCTCTAACGTAGATAACTTACGTTCAAGAAGCTCGTTAGCATTGACTGATAAGCTCGCCATGCTGAGCATTAACAGAATTGCGGAAATTACGTATCTCATGTTCATCTTATGCACCCATCGATCGACAATGAGCATAATTTTACAGAAGGCAACAGCTAATTTTTTTTCGCAGACAACCTAAATTGTCGATGTCCACTGGTTGAAACTGAGTAGTAGCGGGTTTTCTTTGAACTGGTAGACTGTCTGTATATACAGTGTTAGGAGTTAATTTATGCAAACACCACAGCCTTTTAATACGCAAGGTCCTGTTGATGGCCCATTTTCAAGTCAGCCTCCACAAAACTCACCGAGCTATGAATCGAAGACGCATCAGCAACCAATGCAACCCCCACAGCAAAGACCTCAGCCAACAGGCGAGCAGCCGCAGAGCACGAGTGGTAATCAATTATTCAAATACATCGAAGTTTACGGTAGAAGCTATGCGTTACAGGTCAAAGAAAGCGATACTCAGCAAAAAGGACAAAAACAACCTTGGTCAACGTTGATGTTCGAATCTGCCAAGCGCAACAATCCAAACTCGCAAGCCGATAGAACCTACAACTGGCAACGGGGAGCAAAAATCAGCTTCCAGCTGACGCTGAACGAACTACCACTTTTGATCGCCGTGCTATTTGGCATGGTTGGTGATGTTGAATTTGCTAATCATGGACACGACAACTCTAAAAAGCTGGATATCAAATACCAAAAGGATAAGTTTTTTGTCACTATGATGGGCGGTGGTGTTCAGGGTGCGTTCGGCACTCCAGTACAGCTTATTGATGCCCTGAACATCGGTAACTTAGCGTTATCGCAGTACATACAAAACTTTAATGGGCTTGACCCACAAACGGCGTTACAGAACATCCGTCAGTACGTCGACTTACTGGTGCAGAACAATAAATTTCCCCGCTCCACCTTTAATCGATAGTTCGTTTTTTAATCAGCCCGATTGAGCCCTGTGCTTTTAGAGCGCGGGGCGCTCTACCAACAGAGTTATCCACAAAAACCGTGAATAAGTTTGTGGTTTTCTATTTTTGACCTTTTGAACGCAGCCAATTTACTGCGGATTCAAGCGCGTCAGGCATTATCTTCACGTTCCGGATTAACGTATGCGTGTCGCCATGCTGTGAAATTGAGTCGCTGTGCAAGTCCCCTACCCCACGCAATCTCATATCGGCCTCAGCGATTTCAAACCCATCATTGGAGTTAACCAAAATCTGCAAACGCTGCATTGTTTTTTCTCCCGGCTGTTTCTCACCAGGAATGAACAAGTGACACTTCCCCCAGTTTAACTCCCCTGCTGCTGTCGGTGTTCTTGCTAAACGTCCACGCAACTGATGTATAGCCGTTAAGCCAAAGCGCTCCGCGCCGTAGACAATCAAGTGGCGCAACTCAGGAATGGTGACTCCAACCTCTATCATTGATGTAGCCACCAAGATAGAAGCGACACCCTCTTTAATGTCATGCAGTGATTTTGCATTCGACTCAGAATCAATCTCAGAATTCATCATTCTGACTTGTCCTGGAAAGTGAGCGTGCATCGCATTCGCAATACGCTCTGTGCTATACATATCTTCTGCTGCCTTTCCTGAATCCTTCTTCTTGGGGCAAACAATCAATAGCTTAGCCCCTTTAGTTAGCGTGTCTTGCACTTGCTCCATTAACCATCCGGCTTTGTCGAGCGTCACCAATTCTGTTTGGATCGATTTTTTTGTATGCGCTTTAGTCAGCAAAAGTGTATCAACTGCCCCATATTTTGCTATTGCCATCGAACGCGGTATGGGTGTTGCCGAGGCTTCTATTGAATGCGTATTGTCACTCAAGAGCTTTTCGCGCTGAGCTAAACCGAGTTTGTGCTGTTCATCAACAATCTGAAGCGTTAACGAACCAACATCACGAAAAAGCAAAGCAGTCGTCCCGACGAGCAGATCAGCATTGTCGTATCCAGAGTTTCGCTCCTCTCCGGTTACGAGCACCGTATTTGCAAATGGAATAAGCTCTGACAGCTCGCTATAGACTTGCTTTGCAAGTGTTTCGTTGGGCATCATTACTGCGACACGCCCTTCCCCAGATACCACATAGGCAGCGACCAAGCCAAAAACAACCGTTTTGCCGGTGCCGACATCACCTATCAACATTCCTCTCAATTTCTTACCTGAGCGCATCCGTGAGATACAGTCAAGAACTGCTGCTCTCTGTTCATCGGTCAATTCAAATGGCGCTAACGCCAGAATATCTGATTCGCTAACACCACTAATCGGTAGTGTCGGCTCACCAGCTCCGGTCGCCAATGCTAATGAAGCTTGATAAGCACACTCTATTCGTCGTAGGACCGTATAGGCCTGGCGTGCGTCATTAATATTTTGCGGCTTGTGTACTGCCTGCAAAGCATTAACGAGATTGAGTCCGGATTTGGACAGGATTTTTTTAACAGGGCCTTCTAAATTGGCGTCTATTAACTTTTCTCGCAATAGATCGGCTGATGCTTTTATATCAAGATTGTCTTCAATCAGGTTTTGAACTCTCTGTGCGCTGACTTTTCCTTTTAATCCGGGATAAATCGGGTTAATAATACCAAGCGCACTTTTATCAATAAGCTTCGCATCGTTTAAGTACACCGAGCCATTATGTAAAACAACTATCCCTTTGACGGCAATCTCGTTATCACTGTCGAGTGATTCAATAAACGCTCTTTGATCACCAAACAACGAAAACCCAATTGAGTTTTCCCCATCCGACACAAACACAAGCAACCGTGGGCGACCATTACTCCACTTTGTAATAGGAGAACTCTCTACTCGACCAAGAAAAACACCCGAGCGGCCTGGCTGCCGTATCGTGCCATCAAAAACATGTATAACATTGCGGTTATCTTCCATATCGCAAGGCAGGTATAGCCCCACTTCGCCCGGTGACATGTTTAACGCACTGAGTGTTTTTTGACTATCTCGGTCTGTCATTACGATTAACCCAAATTACTTTTCGGGTATTTAATCACGTTGCTTTATTCGCGCTACTCGCCAGTCAGTTCGGCAAGATACTTAAGCCAACTATCGAGATTCTCGTAGCTCGACATGCTAATTACAGGTTTATTAGTATGAGTTTTTAGGTGCTGCTCCTCCACCAACCGACTTAGGTTAAGTAGGCACTTCGTTATTTTGGAGTTTTTGCAGCCTGGATGACCAAATCGCTCGTCGATTAGATGGACTCGTAATAGCTCTTCTTCACTTTCAATAAGCTCAGCAACTGTGATGCACCCCGACAATATCTTTTCAGCAAATGTTTGCATATCAGAGCCTTTAAATTTTGTTTGGATGTACTATATCCAAGTACCGACTGTATTTTATTCCGCAGACAGCAAGAATTTAATGTGTCAGAAACAACAATGCCGCGAATTAGTGTGTAGGATTGGGTTATATCGGATTAGGAGGTTTTATCATGACAAAACGGATAATGGTTACTTGTCTTTCAGCTGTTTTATTGGCGTCGTGCTCGGACAATGTGTCACCACCAGAGTCGGCTTTAAATGGCCATTGGCTTCACAACCCTGGGCAATGTGAGCTTGAGATACAGACGCAGGGGCTTTTTGACCTAAAGATAGAAGACGGTTCAATCCATGTTGGCGACTCAGAAACAGTGCTTCCGGGAGAGTGGAGTGAGCATAGCAATAGCCAATCTATGAAGGATAGGGCAATAGAGTGGCTAGAAAGCTGCCCTACAGCCACTTTTACTCAAGAGCAAATAGAGAAGGCGGATACCTTTTTACTGTCTAGCCCTATTCAAGACGTCTACTTTATCGAACTGCCAAATCGCTGGTTAATGATTGATGAGCAGGGTGTACGTTTGCTCCTTCCATTTAATGATGTAAAGTCAATGGAACTGCCTGTTGTATATCCTGAGCATACAGAAATAAGCAATGAAGCTACAAGCAGCATTGATTAGGTCAACAGATATATGTATTTATATAGGTGTCGCACGCGTACGACACCTGCCACATAGTTAGCAATACAATAATCTAACTTTAATAACGATTAACACCACTCCCCCAACTTCGCTAAAGGCATCAATTTCCACTTAGGTGTCGCACGCGTACGACACCTATATCTCACTTAGCGCTTTACTGATATCAGTCATTAGGTAAAAACGAATCTCAAGGCATGTCGTACATGCACGACTACATATTTTTCTTGCATTAATTAATATATTATTTTATTTTTAAAATAACTTTTTCAATGTCGTTCACATACGACAAAACGATTTTTTTACTGTCGTACTTGTACGACACTAGGAGGATATATGGTAGTTACGTTAGGAATGGCGAAAGGCGGTGTATGGAAATCCACCCTAGCAATGAATATTGCTGGAGTATTGGCTAATCAGAACCACAGTGTATGTATCGTTGACTCTGACCCACGCGAAACATGCAATAATAACGTACGCCGACGTAATGAGTATAATGAGCGCCAACGCAGCCAAGGAAAGCCGACTGTTCCAGAGATTCATTGCCAAATAAAACGACCTGAAGATAGTTTAAACAAGCACCTTGAGAAACTGGATGAAGATTTTGACTATGTGATCGTTGATACTGGTGGTTACGAGAACAAGGCTTTCAAGTCCGCAGTCGCAGTATCCGATTTAATCTATCTTCCTTTCTTCCCCTGCACTGATGATATGGATAACTTGGTACCAACATTGAACGTTATCGTGGAAACAGAAGGCTATATACGCAATGTCTATCCAGACGAGCATATTGACGCACGACTGATAGTGACAGGCGCAGACCACAACTCAAAAGATTTGCTTGTAGAGGCACTTGAGTTTTCACGCGACTTATTACCCTACGCATCCATTTCTAGCGCAGTTATTCAGCGGGTAAAAAAGGTAGTAACCATAAAAGATGATGGTCTAACATTGGCTGACATTAAGCATCCGAAGCGGAGCATGTTTGAATTGCTAGTCGATGAGATTAATGGAAAAAGAGAAGTAAAATATCAACGCGAAATGGTGACCGAGGAATAGTCATGGTACGCAAATTAGATGCAGAAACACTGGAGCAAGCACAGAAAGCACGATATGGCTCCGAGAAGAAATATGAGATAGACACGAACTTGTCTACCACAGAACCAAATGATCACAGTGGCGTAATAAAACCTCTCCCTGGGCGTAAAGCTAAAGGATACCAAACACTGTTAGATCCTAATCAAGTGGCTTTATGGGAGGGGAACCCAAGAAACTTTGAGCGCGACGTTGATATATCGGAACTCAGAGAGCTATTGCAAAGCAGCGGGGGGAATACTGAAGCAGTAACCGCCACTAAAATTGATGGAAAAATAACCGTTATTGCAGGGCGTAGTAGACGGCAAGGGTGTATAGAAGAGTCGCTACCGCTTCTAGTTAACGTGTTTGAAGATTTAAGTGATGAAGAATGTCATTTTATAGCAGATGCAGAGAACAGGGGGAGAAAAGACCTGTCGCAAGTCGCATATTGCCAATATCTTGCCCATCGATTTGATGAGCTATCTAAATCGCCTTCTAAAGCACTGAGCGTTTCTGAATTTGCTCAGAACTACAAATTAAAGCGGCAAGCAATGCAAGATAAAATATCAGTAGGGCGCTTACCACGTTATCTGTTTGATAGTGTTGCTTCAATGGATTCATGGGGAATGCGCCAACTTCTTGCTGTTCGGTCTCTATACAATCAATTGAAAGGGCAGCCGGATATGACTGATAGTAAGCTCGAAACTGCAATAGCCAGCTGCAAAGTGCCGACGGCTGTAATATCAGAGTTGGAAGCATTTTTGCCAAGTGCTAAAGAGTCCGACCCAACGAAACGAACAATATCAGTAGGGCAGGGGAAGGTCGAAATTAAGAAAAGTCATACAGGTATTTTAACTGTAAAATGCGATAGCAAAGTTGATGTAACAATCCGTGAAAAGCTAGAGGCATTTGTAAACTCGCTGTCTGATAATTAAATAGAGTGGGGCTCAGCCCCGCTTCTTGAAAGGAGCCATACTACGTATAAGTAGCTGGGTTTTGTTTTGGAAAACAAAAAAGGCTTGGATCATATCAGAGTCACAAAGATCATAATGATCAAGAGGCAGCGAGAATATTTCGACTGAAAACGTAATTACAAGGGCTGTAGCGACACTTGAAGTATAAGAAATGGGATTTTATCGTTTTAAAAGGTACATAATTGGGATATGTAAGGGGTCATTTATGGGATATTTCAACCTTACTACAATCCCATACTCTTACCTTAAAATAGCAAAAACTATTACATTACGTCCCAATTCTTACCCTTTTAAACCAAATTTAATCCCATAAATGCACTTTCTCAGCATACTTGAATCCCACTTTTATGCCTTTTTGCGGTCTATTAGAACCATATTACCTCTCAGTATTGTTTCCAGAGCTGCTTCGGAAGGTAACGAATTAGGAAATTCGTCTCTTACGTGCTGACTTAAGCAAAATAACACAGACTGGTCGGAAGGCGTAGTTTGCATATATCCCAATTGTTTCACTTTGTAGAGCCCCGGAAGGTATGTAATTGGGATATTTGCTTTGTAAGGCTACTTTGAATCCCATAAACGGCCCTTTTGGTGCTATTAGAAGGTACGAAATTAGGATAATCATCAAGCATATCCCTGTAATTATCCCAAAAGCGTTCCCTGGGCAACCTCACAGAAGGTAACAATTTGGGATTAACACTGTATTTTTCGTTGGAACATCCCAATTTTCTTACTTTTAAAGCTTTGAAGGGATGGTAATTGGGATTTTGGAGTTCCACCGGGCATTTTAAATCCCATAAGTTACCCTCCTAACGCATTCAGAAGGTATGAATTTGGGATATATCTGCTGTTAGTCCTAAAAAGTTTCTCGCGACGAGCTCTTGGAGGGGAAAGATTTGGGATGAATTCACATATTTGGATATTCGAATCCTAATTCTTTCACTTCTAGTGCCTTTAAAAGGAATTAAATTGGGATATCGACCGATAATACGCACCAGTTGAAATTCATAGAAGGTATTGATTTGGGGTTACTCAGTATATTTGCCTCTAATTATCCCAATTCTGTTACTTTTCGCATGCTTAAAGGCAATGAAATTGTGACAGGTTGCCTATGTGACCTGTTAGATATCCCAATACTGTACCTTTTGATGAACGTTTAATCATTCTAAAGCTACTTACATCGATATACGCATCCCAAAATCATTACTTATAAGCGAGCAAATCTTCTAAAAAGGTACAAAAGTAGGATAAAAACTACCTAAAAAGGGAGTTTTTTGGGATCTTTTTTCTAAAAAGGATCGAAATTGGGATTGCTACAGGTGCAATTTTGAACAAAACTGCAATTAGTCAATGCAGAGGACTTCAGAAAATGAGCATCGAAAACGACAATCCAAACATGGAGCTAATACCCCGTGCCGTTGATAGTTTGACAGTTGAGAAATCTCACACGGATATTCATAAACTGATTGTCTCCTCAAAGCCAATGACAGCGACACAAAAGAAATCGTATAACGCGGTTCATTGGGCGCTTCAATCTTATGCGAGGCGTTGGCCAAGCCAAAGCAAGTTCCACTCCCACTTTCGCGAAAAGAACATTGCTCTGCAAATATCGCGGCAAGATTTTTTAAAACTGATTGATTATCAAAATACCAATAACGACAAACCTTTGATAAATGCAGTCGATGGTCTTACGGATCTTAAAGTTAACTTTGACAATAAACTGTCTGGTCCCGAGAGGGAAGTTAGTTCAACTAACCTATTCATGCACGCTGAAATGCGCAAAGGTGTAGTTACCGTCATTATCCCTCCTTCGACCCGACGAGTGTTAGTATCCGATAAAGAAGCGACTACGATAGACATTCTTAAAATTGCCGGAAGATTGCGTACAAAGTACCCATTAAGCCTTTACCCATTTTTAAAAGAGTATTTCGATAAGATCCCTAAGGATGAAGACGAACATACCTTTATGGTTGATCAAACCACACTGAGAACCGCCTTGAACGTTCAATACAGCGATGGCTCTTATGCCTACCCAGCTCCAGGCGACTTAAACAAAAACGTCGTCAAAAAAGCAGTTAAGCAGGTCAACGCCGGCGACTTTGAATTTAAAGTGTCCAGCAAGCTAAAAAAGAAGCAGGGCGAGGCTTTTTTCGTCTTTAGACTGACGCGCGCTGAATATGAAGAGCATGATCAAATAAGAAAGCAGTTCCCATTAGAAATGGCGTTTATCAGCGACAAATTAAAAAACTACAGAGTCAATGCGCCTGAATCTTATTTAAAGAAAATAAACTCTGAATATGAACTGAGATACTTTAAATATCTCATTGATATTGTAGATAGCGAGCTCGCCGCTAAAAAAGGAACCGAAAAGGAGATTAGAAACCCAGGCGGCTATTTCGTGCGGGTATACAACGGCAACCGTGAAGCCTTTGAAAGGCACTATGGCGATATCGTGCATAAAGAACAAGAGAGTCAGCTTCTAGCGCACCAGGAGGAGCAAGCGAACCTTCAAGAGCAGGAGCGTATTGCATTTATGAATCAACGCAACGAAATGCTCTATACATACTGGGAAGAAATTGATGAAGTAGAGCAAGCCGCGGTTATTGAAGGCTTTATTGATAAAAAACGTGTGTTACCACAACACGCCAAGTTAATTAGAGACGAAGGGATTGAAAGCGCATCTGCTGAGCATGGTGTTATCCGAGGGCCATGGCTCGACTTTCTGCAAGAGTATTTCAGTATCACTGATGAAATGATAGAGGACAGCATTTCAAATAGCACACTGTATGCCACCTTCTAAATAGGAAGGCAGTTGTCAGTAAATAGCATGCCTTTTAACTTGTGTTCTCGCCCTCACGGGCGAGACCTTTCGGCTATATCGCTAATTGAGTGAGTTCGCTAACGTAACTGCCTGATAACTCCCAGCGCCAAGGTGCCTCTAATCTTTCCGGTTGCTCAATCAATCGATCCAGTACAATGCGGTATAATCCGTTCTCTTTGGTAATCTCTAAGGCCTTAGCCTCTATCCACTGACTTTTTGTGTTGAATAACACAGCAACCGTAGAGGTTTGTTCGTCAACTTTCACATCGCTAATTCGCATTATGCCGCTACTCCTAATTTATATTTATCTAATCGCTTTTGCAGTCCCGGTACTGATTCAACGAATTCACGAACAAAATGTTCAAGGTGATAGAAGTTTTCCTCAGTTGGTGGCTCTTCCCCGTAGTCCATACCCGCTACTGCACTGACTTTCTTCCAGTCAATCACCATATCCTGATAGGTGTCCAAGCTGCCCGGCAACTCAAAGTAATCAACCTCAACTTGATGTGTAGTTTCCGGACGACAAGCGCGATAGATGGCCTGATTCTCAACCCGGGCTTCCCATGACGAACGATCATAGAAAATAATATTCGTGATTTGAGGCAGGTTCACACCGTCGTTCATCGTGCCTAAGCTCAAACACCCGACTTGATATTCACCACTTCGTAGCTTGTTAAGCTCCTGGGTTCGCTTTTTCATGCTCACGGTACCATCGACGTAACATACCGCTACTTGATAAGCCTCAAGCTGTCGCTTCATGCGTTTCAATGCTCTAGGTGAACTGGCAAATATGACAGGGCGCTTGCCTTGCTTGATTTGACTCACTGCTAACTCAACAGCAGCCGTCATTTTGCTGGTATCAGCACTATATGCGCCAGCATAAGCCTTGCCGATATATTCAGGTGCATTCGTCGCGTTATCGACAGCTTGTATTTGCTGTAATACCGCCGCTAAGTTAATCCCTTTCCCTTCTTGGCCACGCTGACGCTCATGCTCAATAAACCAACGTCGATACGATTCAGCGACATCAAGAAACACCCCTAAATGGCGTTCATCCCATTCTACGGTTGTCGGTTTGTTTATCTTCGGTGGCTGAATCTGAACATGCTTAACCACCTGTGGTTCGCCATGTACTCGGCGTTTTACCCACGGGTCGATCCAATCTCTGAATTCAGGAATATTGGAAATTTTAGGCACTTCGCGTTTAGCGCCTTCCTCAAGTGAATCACGAAACTCATTAGTTGCCCACTCTAAAGTGACGTGTTTATCGGTATAGGCTTTTAAGCCAGTGATCGCATTTTTAAAGCCGTTAACTGTTCCCGGTAGTAGGTAAGGGCGGTCAGCAATCGAAAACGGCTGTGATACACGACACTCGCCCGCAACCGATGTGATAATTGGAAGCGTTTTACGCGCATAGCCATGTATGATTTCACCATCGAGCACGTATTGATGTTTAGGCTTAATGGCCATAATCGCTTTTGATTGGTCAGATAGTCGATTGCAGAGTATAGAGCCTTCATCGACAACCAATGTGTTCACTTTATGTTTTAGCGCTTCCCCAAGCGTTTGAGTGCGTTTTTTCCATCGTGGTAATAAGCGCGTTGATTTTAGCGCTGAAACTGTCGTCAATGTGATGCGGTTTAGATTTTCAATATCACTGAACGATTTTATGTAACCAATATCAGCTTTATCAATCGGTAATGCCTCAAGCTGCTCTTTGAATTCATCGAACAAGCGCGATTTTACAACGATGAGATTACGTTCACCGCCCATCATAGCCAGAGCCGTAGCAAAACGGGTCTTACCTAGCCCCATTTGGTACGCGTTTGCGCCGCTACCTTTAACCAGCATTTCAATTAAATCATCAAACTGGAAGTCCCAGGAAAGCCAGTTATCAATGCCGGCTTTTTTGGCCTGAGCGCGGACCGTTGCGGCAGCATTAGGAAATTCATTAGTTAACGGTTCGTGAAGCTCAATCCAATCACCATCGCTTAGGTCGTTATCAATTTTGAATAGTTCATGCGCTCGGTCGACCGTGATAGCTGTTTCTTTGCTATCGACTGATACGTTGTAACCTTCATTGACCCGCGACAGGGTGTAGCACTCGCCCTCTTCAACAAACGGTGACATCATATCGTCAGCATCGAGCATATCAGTGTCTTTCGCTTCATAGTTGGCCGTTGTAGGCCCCGCTTGATACACCCATTTACCAAACGGAGTTTGAGCAATTTTCTCTTTACGGTGCAGCTTACGTAATCGATAACATAGCTGTGGGTCAAGAACGACTTCATACCCCTGTTTAGACAGGACATCCGTAAAGTGTTGATGCACTGAAGAAATAGGGTCATCACCAAACAAGTGTGCTTGCATCAGAAACTTACTAAGTCCTCTATGCGTGGCTTCTTTTGGGTAGCGATGTCCATGTTGAGAATAAAGTTTTTGACCAATAAGCTGATTCATCACTTTCGCTTGGGTTAATCCACAATAGAAACGAATCCCAATACGCTCGCCTTTAGCGTATAAGCGCACACGTTTATCGCCCGTGACCGGCAGTGTGATTTTCGGCTCGTTCGTTTCGATGCCTTGAGTTCTGATAGCGTTGTGCTTTAAATCAGTTAAGCGACGACACGACAACGGCAAATGGGGTAGGGCGGTACAACCTTTATCAAGAGAGCCTTGGTGCGTCGACGGGCTTTTATCCTTCGTGAACACACATAGGCTCGTTTGAACAGACTTAACGCCCTCTGCCTCAAAGGTGTCGCTTGGCAAGCTAAAAATGGCGCACAGGCGGTCGCTGCCTTTGTATTTATCTAATGTCTGCACTTGGGAGTTCGGCAATACCGCAAAAACCACATCGGCTGCGTCCAGTGCTTGTTGAAGCGCGAATTCATGGGATAAGGCGTTCGTGTTAGGTCCGTAATTGCCGTAATTGGTGATCCCGGGCATCGCCTTCATATCAGGGCTGGAAAGTGTAATCGAAAAGGGCGGGTTAATGAGTGCGGCCGATACTTCCGGAAGCTTCACGCTTTCCATACCCACTGCCGCAAAATCAACACTGAAGTCCTGCGATTTCAAAATCTCACTGACCAGCTCAACTTTCTCTTTGTCGGTATCCAAACCCATGAGTAAATGATTGTCAGGATTAGCGCCAGCGAAGAAGCGACCAGACCCCATGGAATTATCAAGAATTGAATACCGACCATCGGTTGTAATGGGTGCAAGCGCTGACCAAATCAACTTGACCAACCATTCTGGCGTGAAGTATTGAGATTGCGTGAGTTTCCGGCGAGCGGCCAGTGCCTTTAGCCCGCCACCACGCTCTGTTGTGCTACCTTTGCTTGCGATCTGCAGTAGTTGTTGTTCCCAGTTCATAAAAAACCTCTAACCAAGTGAATGATTAGAGGTTAAAGGTTCTCGTAATTGGCGCTACTCGATAGCTCGTTCTATCTTGTAAAAGGATTTTCCTTGGCTTGCTCCTGCTGTTCTTGTCTATCAAGTGTATTGGCGCCAAAATCAGCAGCCTTTTCACCCACAAAGCCCAGGACAATGAGCACCATAATGGCACCCCAGAAAGGTTTATAGCTCTCAACATAGTGGTTGTTTGAAGAGAGCCACCACATTCGAGCTAAGACCCCAATCACACCTAATATCGATACAAGAATTAGTATCCAGCCTATAATATAAGCCCCTTCATAAATCTCTCTCACGTTTGCTCCTTAATTGTTTGCTTAAAGTTCTTGGTTATCAAATTGCGCTACTCGATAGCTTCAGCGTGTAAAAGGGTTCCCTTCAATTTTTTCAGGGGTGTCATCTTGTTTATTTACTTTTTCGTTTATTGAAATAATACCCTGCACAGCTAAAAGACCAACTACGAATGCGGCAGCACCCCAAATTGCAGCCTTATTAATGTTGTCTGATGAGACTCCACTACCAAAGATGTGGCCATAGATGACCCATCCAGCTACAGAGATAATACATACTGACATTGCGGCAACGAACCACAGGATAGCACTAAGAAAGTTAAGGGCTGCCAAGTTAAGGGCTGCCAAGCCAATATCTACAAACATACTTCACCTCATACGACTAAAAGACTAACACCTTGAACTTATCACAAAATTTCGTTTGGGCTACGCGACGGGAAAATTTCATGGAGTAGCGCCAATTTAGCAATCGCTGATAATGCACTCGTAACATTCAAAGCGAGGGCAGATAACAATGAATATCAATGACGCAGTTAAGGTAGCATCAGTATTAAAAGCAACAGCCATCAGTCAACTGATTAGCCAACCAGAGCAAGAGCGTCAGTACGCAGAGCTTAAACAAAAATTCCATGACGCGCTGGATGATGGCACTCGGGTATTGCTCCATTGTGACAGTATGGAGTATGCACGTTACAAAGCGCTCGAAGAGATTCAAACCCGGGTTCGCGGCATTGTCAGTAACTTTGCGTATCAATACATCCGTGACCTGGTGAATGGTGCAAGATTAGAGGTAAGCGAAGAGGAAATATTTAGTGTTATCGACCCCACACTGGTGACGCCTATACGTGACATCAAAACCGAGTTACAGAGCAATATTGAAGTCTCAGCGAATGATTATAAGCGTTTTTGTGACCAGTGGCTGGCTCTTGACTTTAACGATGTCGTTAAAGCTCTCGATGAGCGCTTTGGCGGCGACTACGCCGCTCGACTACTTAATGAGCAAGTTGCGGTTAAGTTATCGAGAGAGCTTGGTTTTGCCTACTCACATAGCGTTAATGGATTCTCTGATTATAAAGCCGGTAAAAAATTAGAGCGGTCCTTCTACAGCCGTAAGAACGAATGGTCACACACACCTAATTTCGCGCGCGAACTCGACTATGGACATGAGCGTACATTGCACGAACTATCTGAAGGGTTTCGTCATGCGGCTGCGACGATGAACTGCGAAGACCTAAATGATACGGCCAATGCAATTAAAACCCTGATGTACCAAGTGCAGCGCCAGCGTGGCTACTTTGATTCACGTACAAAGTCTGAGTTCGGTACCAGCACTATGACTCTGTTCAATGAAAAGTTTGTGCTGACCATGACCAAATCCGCTGCCAATAAGCTGATTATCTTCCTACGCAAATATGCCGGCAGTGAATTCAAAGGCAATGAAATGCGTCAAGCAGCCTGAATATTCAGGCTCTAATTTCATTTTCGCAATAGAAGGAGTGTTTATCGTGTGAGTTGAATCGTTCTTTTGAAGCAATCTTTAATCATTCACAGAGGGAAATTAACTATGTTGCAAATTAAAGCCGCTGGTGAGCAAACGCCAACACCAATTGCGGACTTTGTTTCATCCATTTTTTCAGGCTTTTTTGAGGGCTCTATGGTAACTACTATTGTATTGGTATTCGTTGTCGCTGTTCTACTGTCTGCATCCGTTCGGATTGTACCGCAGCAAGATGTGTGGGTAATTGAGCTTTTCGGGAAATACCGGCGAATGCTCAATCCGGGTCTAAACTTCATCATTCCGTTTATTGAGCAAGTTGCGCATAAACAATCCATGAGGGTACGACAGCTTCAGGTCGGAGTCGAAACAAAAACAAGCGACAATGTGTTTGTTACAGCGCGAATCAGTGTGCAGTATCAAGTTGAAGACAGCGACGCCGTTTATAACGCCTTTTATCAACTGGAGGACCCTGAAGCGCAGATTGAGTCCTATATCTTTAATTCGGTTCGCTCTCAAATACCGCGCCAGCCGTTAGATGAAGTATTTGATAATAAAGACGCCATATCGCAAGGTGTTAAGCAAGAACTAGAGGATACGATTGCGTCTTATGGCTTTAAAATTATTGAAAGCCTGGTAACCGATATTGACCCCGACCAATCGGTTAAAGAGTCAATGAATGCAATTAACGCCGCAGAGCGTGAACGTCGGGCGGCAGAGCATCAGGCCGAAGCTGAAAAGGTCATCGCTGTGAAAAAAGCCGAAGCTGAAAAAGAGTCTAAAATCCTGCAAGGTGAGGGCGTGGCCGGACAGCGAGAGAAAATTGCAGAAGGTCTTAAAACCAGCATAGCTTTGGTTAAAGCCGAAGATGGGGATTTGACGTCAAAAGACGTGATTGACTTGCTGAAATTCACTAACTACGTTGATTGCCTTGGTAGTATGGATAACGCCAACTCAAAGGTTATTATGATGCCTTTGCCAAACGGTCAGCTAGATAGTATCGGTCAATCGATCGTCGCGGCGAATGAAGCTAAGTAAAATTAAAAGCCCCACTGATTTTCAGTGGGGCGTCACACAATAGCTGATAGCACATAATTAATCACACCATCATAAAACAGGCCCAACAAAGAGCCCTTCTGGATTCTCAAGCCATTGAAGATATTCAAAGTACTTTTGCTTAATTTTCTCTTTCTTAAATAGAATTGGCTCTGCTTCGACCCACCGGCTTTTTACTACGTCTTTGAAGTAATCCCAGGTAACTCCAATATCACCACTTTCCAATATCACTTTCTCAGCTGCACTCCACCGTGCATGTAAGACATTGGCAGCGTAGAGGTAAGCCCAGTGTGGCTCTTTAAGTATTACTGGCTCTGCTTCTTCAAACCGGCCCTCTATAATATCTGACGCATAATTGACCGCCCAACTAGGCTCAGAGGAAGACTGGGCTCTTTCTGACTTTATTACATCAAGATAGTTATCCCTGTTTGCTTTGGTGTCTGCTATAAAACCAAAAATGATCAATCGTTTAAATTCCGGGTGCATGACTTATATACTCCGCTATTGATTATTATTGTAATTACTCAATGACTGTGGGAGCTTGCGTCTTTTGTAGCCCAAGCGTTTCTGATTAAATGCTTCACCATCGAGAGGCCGAGCATGACTGCATTGGCCAAGATAATGATAGGAAGAACGGTCAGTACAACACTGAACGATTGCCTTATGACTTGTTCGGCACCTGGAATAAATACAACTCCGGCCACCATAAGAGCAAAAACACCGACAATACCGGCAGCAGCCCCTTGAAAATCAGCTTTTGAAGGGAGCATGAATGCTAATACCGATGCGGACAGAAACGCCCAACCAACTGTTTTTATGGACCAGTCGCTATCCCAAAGCACCATAGCCAAATAACCACTTAACTCTATTGCCTCAGCTGTCGATGACACTTGTTTTAGCTCAGCTACTAATAACTGGCTGAATTCAGGCATCAACATCGACGACAATAAATAAAAGGCAGCAAAACCACCTGCTAATGGCGCGATACCAATAATTAAGTTAGTAAACGGCGTGTACCAAGCCTTTGCATAAGCGTATTCAACATATCCCAACGTCCCATCTTTCATCGGCTGGAATAGCTTCATGCTGACGACTTTATACTTGGCTCCGCACAGCGCAAAGAGCTTAACTGCAGAATAATGGCTTAACTCATGAACGGGCACACCAATAACAGCCGGCACCATTAATAGACGCCGACCGAGACCCATGTGGATCCATCGCTGAACTGTCCCCATGAAGTAAATCGGCAACCAAACGACTGCCGACAGATATAAAACCTCAAGAACCGCATTAAAAATCGACGTCATGGGTTAATTCAGATTCGTTATGTGATTTTTAAAATCATCGGCACCGATAAAGCCGCTCACCCGTTGGTCATTTAACCGATTACCTTCAGCATCAAAGAACAAAATCGCAGGTAAACCCTTAACTTTATATCGAGCATAGACTGCTTTTGCTTCAGGCGTTGACGAGTCCGTTAGGTCAACCTGAATCAGCGTGAAACCGGATAGGGCTTTTTTAATGTCAGGCTGTGAAAACACTTTGTGCTCAAAATCTTTGCAGGCCACACACCAATCCGCATACAAATCCAGCATTACCGGCTTTCCTTCGGTTGCAGCATGAGCTACCACATTTTCAATTTCGGTGACCGATTTCACCTGTATGAAATCAATTCCGTGTTTTTGTGGTAACGAGCGATTCAGCATTAAAATGGTCAGTACCAAAGTTGGTAACACAACGACCGCCGCTTTTTTACGGCCTGTATGTCGCATTGCCGATACACTAAGCGTTATCCCCGCAAATAACCAAAACGCAAACCACATATAGCTGGAGAGTTCAGCGCTCACCAGGCGCTCAGCAAACATAACCGCAAACCCAACTAAAACAATACCAACGCCTGTTTTAACGATGTTCATCCATGCGCCAGCTTTCGGTAGAGCTTTTCGGGAGAGTGTACCGGCCACCAGTAACGGTACGCCCATCCCCATGCTCAAAGCGTATAAGTACGATGCACCTAAAACCTTATCGCCTGTTTCACTAATAAATACCAAAATAGCGGTGAGCGGGGCGGTTACACAAGGGGAGACAATAAGGGCAGACAACACCCCAATGACAAATACTGAGCCATGACGGCCACCTTTAAAGCGCTGGCTTGCCATGTGCAATTTGCTTTCAAAATTAGAGGGCAGCTTCAAAGTGAACGCACCAAACATCGAGAGCGCCAGCAGAGCAAAAATCACTGCTATTGCGGCAATCGCTATTGGGTGCTGCAAGTAACCCTGAATCTGACCTCCGAGAGACGCTACCACAACCCCAAGTAACGTGTAGGTCAATGCCATGCCTTGAACATAGGTCATCGAAAGACTGAATAGACGACGCTTTTTACTGCTCTGCCCACCCACACCAGCAACGGAAGCGGTTACGATAGGTAACATCGGTAAAACACAGGGAGTAAACGTCAACAATAAACCAAACCCAAAAGTCATGAATAGACCAACCGGTAACGAATAGTCTGCCAAATAGCTAGAGCTGCTTGTTAACGGCTGGCTTTCCCTATCATCAGGGGCGGCGTTGATTGAATAAGGCTCAATGAACACTTCTTTTTCAATGGGCGGGTAGCAAAGTCCGGCATCAGCACATCCCCGATAACCAATAGTAATAGAGTCACGGTCACTTAACTCTCCCGGCAGGTCTATCGTGGTTTGAACTTCATTCCGGTAAATTAACACATCACCAAAATAGTCATCGTAATAGGTGAGAGCTTTTGGCATGCCAGAGTAAGAACTGATTGGCTCGCCATTGACAGTAAATTGATCGGCATAGAGGTAATACTCAGGCGCAATATACCAGGATACACTTAACTGATTACCTGTTTGTTGGTAGTTAAGCTGAAACGCTTGCTCATGGGAGAGGAAGTCGTTTTGTTGTTCAAATGGGTTTGATAATCCATCTGAAGCGAATGACAGCGTGCTGAACACTGCCAGTACAATACCTACTAACCAATTCATTTTTACCTCATACATTCCATTAACCACTTAAAAGCGAATGGTACCCTGAATATTTATGGAAAAGCGTTCGCACAGCGGTATAATTTACCACCTCTGCCGAAAATATTGTCCGGTCACTCTGCTACAATTTTATATCGTAATAATAGGAAGGCTGATTATGGAAATGATGCCAGACAATTGCTTTGCAGCTGTTAACCGCCAATCCGGCGCGGTCGTCGCTCAGCTAGTGTTACCTAGCGGCGAGCAGAAAGTGAAGCGATTCCCTGTAACAGAGTTTCGGTCAGAGCGTAGGCTTGCGTTGTCATGGGTTGAGTCTATAGGCCGCCGAAGCTGGGGTCGAGAATGGAGTGATCTGCGAAAACTTTACATATTTTAAATTGGGAGAATGATTTTGAAATTCATCAAACTGACCGCTTTTGTGGCAGCATTAGCACCTACAATGGTTATGGCTACCTCTTTGTCGTTGACCGTTTTTAAAAGCCCAACCTGTGGCTGTTGCGAAAAGTGGATTGAGTCTTTTGACGGCGATATCACAATCCAGGCCCACAATACCGACCAAATGGCCATGGTTAAGCAGAAGGCAGGCATACCTCAGCAAGCTTCATCTTGCCATACAGCTGTTAGCAGCTCGAACTTTGTGTATGAAGGGCACGTACCAACCGCAATGGTAAAAGCTTATGAAAACGGAGAGCGAAGTAAAAATGGTCGGGGATTAGTGGTGCCAGGTATGCCAGTCGGCTCAGAAGGTATGGAAATGGGATCTCGATTCGAGCCGTATGCTGTCTTCGAAATTTTAGATAATGGTGATGCGCGGGTTTATGCTGAAGTGAATTCGCCAGCTGACCACAGTCACTAACACTGATGGCTTACTATGACGAAAAACAATGACTGGAAGTTCTATCACAATACTGGAACAGAGATAAAGCTAAAATCACTCTATCGGTTGACTGATGATATTTCCTGTTGCTTAACAGATGAAGTTGTAAGCACCTATGATATGAATGGCTTTATACATTCATATCTTCAGGTGGCACTTGTTAATGCAAGGAATGAACGCGTGGCTCAGGCGACGGTGAGCATGTTTGGCCGTCTCAATAGCGACCTTTACACAGAACAAGAGTATTATTTTGCTTTCGACACTATTAGTGATGATGTTGCCAACATGTCTCACTTATTACGTCACCATCTAATTCCAAGGAACGGCCTTAGACTGGCAAATGCAGTTAATGTTTTTGCTATTGAGACTGAGAGAAGCCAAACAAACAAAGAGTATCTTGAACAGCTTATGATCAAAGCTGTGGACTACCTATTGGGAGAAAAAACGCTAATACCGACAATTTACTGGCTTTTTGATTTTAGTCTCGATATGAGTAACCGTTCTGAACTGGCAAGGCAAGCCAAGGCGATTAGTACAAGTGACTTCTGGAAATGGGCGGGGACTGAAAAAGTAATGGGTTTTTACAGCTACTTAAAAGATGATGGCCGTCGAGCTGCTTACCGACGGTATGACGAGTTAATTTTTTCTATTTAGCAATTTCGCCGTAAACCTCGCCCCAGGGCGGTGAGTAGTCACAACTCTTTAAGCAATGCACCCAACGCATTGGCCGCTTCAGTACCCGCTCGCAAATCACGTAAGTCATAACGACGCGTGGTTTCCGAGCTTTCATGACCAACGAGCTTTTGAATGGTCAGTAAATCCGTTTCTAAATAGAAAAGGGTTGTTATGTAACTTCTACGGAAGTCATGAGGCTTATAGGTTTTACTGCCAGCCTTCATGCAAGCAGTCCTAAGCGTTGATGATACGCCGTGTGGTGTAATAGAGCGGGTGTAGCGCTTCACCACTTTCCCGGTTGTCTTGTCTTTAATTTCGCCTTCACGAAACAATACATTATCAGCGCGCGAAATAGGAAGAAACAAAGGCCCAGGCACTTCGCCCCGGTGAAACAGCCAATCCTCTATAGCATCTTCCACCTCATTGAACATAGGGACGGTGCGCCGTTTGTTCCCTTTTCCATGCACCGATAACATGCCTTGCTCCCAATCTATGTCATCAGGGTAGGTGAGGGCGCACAGCTCACTACAACGAAGACCACAGCCGTAAAGGATATTCAAAATAGCGATGTCACGACTGGTCTGCTTTGGCTTGCCGTTCAATGATTGCTGGATAGACTTGAATGTGCGTGGCTCGATGTATTGCCCTTTGAGCGATTTATCAACCTTGGGGCTTCGCAGGTTGTTCGCAATCTCCGATAAGACCTCATACGACACTTTGTGCTCAGGCGCTACGTTACTGTTTGAGTGCGCTTTACGCAGCACGCCGCGAATGGCTGATAAGTACAAAGCGATGGTGTTGGCCGAGAGCGTTTGTCCCGGCGTATGAGGAGAGGACTTTTCCTGTAGATGTGTTTTGAACTTTTGTATTAAAGGCAGGTTTATCGAGGACCACTCTATACCGTAAGCTGTCGCGCCCTGGTCTTGCGTTAAAAATCGAGCAAAATAATCCAACGAGCTTCGCATCGTTACGCGAGAGCGTTCGGAATCTAAATCACTGATGTAAAGCTCGACGGGGTGCTGGGTCATTAGTCTAGCTTTCCTGCTTCCAACAGAGTTTGCATTGTATCCATTTCGCTCTGTGCTCTATCGAAACCAATCTGCCGATACTTTTGGTGATCATCTGGTTCGTAATTAGTTATATCGACACTTATAAATCGATCAAAAGCATCATCATCTTCCTGCTCTTCATAAGGCTCTGGACGAAAAACCCCTAATGAAATAATGATAACCGCGTCTTCATCGGTGGATTCATCATGGGCGGGGTTAGCTATTCTTCTTTCGAGCATTGCTTTTAGCACTTCTAAGCTGTCGTTTCTCCAAAATACACGTTCCGCTATCGGTTTTTCTTGTTTTTCCATATGAATGAGCGTGTAAGTTAACTGATGAGCCCGTGCTATACAGTCGTCTAAAACCTGTTCATACTCCTGAGTATTGGAGGGCACGAGGTCTGAGCGTAATTGGAATGTGGCATGTAGTAAGTCGTTAAACGCCTGCCCGTTAAAACCTTCACTCATACGCTCTGTGAAGAGCAACGTAGCTGGAAACGACTCAAGCAAAATGTCAGTTTCTGCCTCAGCATTATAAATAAATAAAGAATTCATCGCGGCTTTCCTTTTTCCAGCTTAAACAAAATCACTCGCATACCGTACCATCGCCGTCACCGTCGTGCATGTAGCGGTAAGCGGGATGGTTTCTCGATACCGGGGCAATACCATGTTTTCTTGCTTCAGCGCAGGTAATACGTCCGTTGCCGTTGTCGTCGTAACGCTGGAGCGGGGTGTTTTGAGGTTGCGGCTGGCGCTTTTGTGGTTCGCTTTCGGCGTTATAAATCACCATATCGAAGCTATCGCATTGCGATATGACGCGATTCAGAGCCTGTACTTCATTGCGGTCAACGCTTAGATTGTATTTCTGCTTTACTTTAACGACACGAAAAACAAACCAGCAACGGTTACGAGGTGGCAACCATTCGCCGGCATCAAGACCACACTTGCCATCACGACCACAACGGTTTACTTCAGGCGCAGCTAATGTGAGGTTCAGTAAATCTTTTGAGAATGCGGCTTTGACATCGGCTGGCGCAGCACATAAGCCGCTATCGTGCCCTTCACTGGAACTCACTATATGCTCAATATCAGTCATACGGTCAGACTTAAAAAAGCGGCCGGTGTAAGGACCATATACACGCCCACCCATTTGCCGAACAATGTCATCTTCAACGCTTTGAGGGTAGGGGTATTGTTCGCTTTTGTCGTAAGGGGCGCACCGATTCTCAGGTTGTATAACGAGTCCATTCCATTTGTCTTGAGCCTGGCTGTTACCGGCTGGTAGTAGAATAACTAGAGAGGCAGTGAAAATTGTTAATAACGCTCTCATTGCTGTATGTCCTTTTGCTAACTAATGAGCGTTTAGCTTATCAGTATTAGTCATAACCGCTACTCTGCCTTACTTTGCTGCAAAAACAACCCTGTTGAAGGCTTTACGCTCCGGTTGTGAGCCTTTGGTATAAGGCACTCATGGATGCGCCCACTAACCATTTGAAGCCGTACCCCCCCGCAAAAACGGCGGGGGTTATTATTTGAGACGCTACTTACTCGGGCTCAGACTCTCTCAGTGCAATAAAATTACATGACTCATGAGACACATTTTTAATCGAGTCACTAAAAATAAACTCGACAGCACGTGATAAAGATTGCGAACTTACGACCGTATGCTTAGAGCAACTTATTAACGTTTGAATATCTTCCACTGGAATAGTTGGCAATATCCAGTCTGATAAGAGTGAATTGAGTTCATCAATTAGTAATATGGCACCGTCTAAACAGACGGAGCTTAAATCGGTTGGGGACTGAACACCATCAACATCAATAAAGCGGAAAAGAGTAGGGTGCTTATCAGCGAAGTTTACCCAATCGCTTTCATACCGACTTATGCATACAATTGGGTGTTTCAACTCCATCCATTGCATCGAGAAGTCTTGCAGTAAAGTCGATTTGCCAGTGGCAGCGACACCGGAAACAACCGTGATAGATTTTTCTGATGGAAGCTCCAGTATTGAATCATCGCCAGTGTCGCTATTTACTCTGACAGACAGGTTACTTTGCGACTTGGCTTGATGCATTAAGTCAGCCCAGCTCGCACGACCATTGTCAAAAGCGATCAAATCCAGTGCTTCTGATTGCTTGATGGATTTTTCTTTAGATAGTTTTTTTGCGTCTTTCTTGGCTTGTGTAACAGATAAGCCGGTAGGTAGTCTCATAACTGACATACGTATATCTCCGTCATGGCTTTGGCCACGCCTATCACCAAAACCACGCAATATAAGTATGTTGCTATGGTTTAAGTATTTACATCACTTTGTCCTTTACCGGACTTCGCCAGGGTAGGCGTGAATACACGCGCAAGTGAAAGCGCCTAATTAGCTTCTCAAATGCAATGATAGCTGTAAAGAACAAAATGGCAGAGTAGGGTGTTGAGTGTGATGGGGTGAGTTAGCGCGGTACTTAGAATCCGCTGTAGCCGTCCTGCCCAATTGGGGTGACGCCCATTCTTTCGAAATGTTCACGGAAATGTGAAAACTCTTTAGCTAAACGGGGGTGTCGGTTGCACCATTCTAAAAAACCACTTGCAGCTTTGCTTTTATGCAAATCTTCCGGCTTAAGCTTAAGTTGTCTTGCATAATCGATTTCTAACCCGAATTCCTTAACGGCCGATTGGATTTGATCATGTGGCGCTTTTGGCATCGGGAATTTCGGGTCGTGCTTACCGTATTTGCAAACCCATAAGTCGGAATCACCGCGATCAAGCACAACAGCACGAGACCAAAGGCATGCACCTCGGTAATTGCTGTCTATCAAAAGCAGTTCTCCGCAATGATGAGCTTCTAAAGACCAATCAAAATAGTCGTTCTTAAACTGATGGAATATCCTGTTTTTCATCACGCTCGCCATAAATTCGATGCCTGGGTTCAGTGCTTTATAATTAGCAGATTCGACGAAATGCATAAGCGACTGGGGGTGCAAATGTTACTTACATAAATGCCAATTTATCAGACAAACCCATTTATCTACAACAACCTAAACAGAACCCTCCTGTCATCCTAAAGCATTGATTGTGCGATAAAATTATTTTTGTGAAAGCTATTCTAGGTATTGCTAATGGAAAGAGCGACCCCGGCGCGATGGCCGGAGCCAGCGAAATCAGGTTGCCGCCTTGATTTCACATACTGCTATTGTCTCATGGTTTTTCATTTGCGCTACCGTACTGAAAAGCTCGCGATTGCGGTACATGCAGCAAGGTGGCGCGATAAACTATTACTGGCATAGTGGCTATCACACTCACGAAATGGAATGTCTTATGATTTCAAATGAGCTTCTACAGCAATTTGGCCTGAAACGGCCGAATGCCTTTGGGAACGATATATACGCTTTGAACCGCGTCCCCTACTCAGCACTGATTGGCGAGCTTGGCACTGGCCACCATCATCTTGATATTGAGATAAACACGCCGATTGGCGATGAGGTAATAGCGTCGGTTGTCGATCTTGAGACCACTGGCTTTAGCGCTGAACATGATGAAATCATCGAGGTCGGTATTATTAGGTTTCAATTCAGTCCATCGGCAGGCCGTGTGACCTGTGTGGATTCGTTTATTAACTACTTACAGGAGCCATCAGCACCCCTGAAACCCATTATTACCGAGGTAACAGGGTTGACCGATGAAGTATTGGAAGGTGAGTATATTCCAAAGGATGACGTGAAACGATTTGTTGCTGATGCGTCTGTATTGATTGCTCATAATGCCAACTTTGATGCGAAATTTTTTGTGAAAGCATTCGGGCAACCACATGGTGCGGTGTGGGCTTGCTCGTCCAAAGGTGGTGACATTGATTGGAAAAGCTTTGGAATGGCCTCCAGTGGATTAGAATACCTTAATTGGCAACTGGGCTTCTTTTACGACGCTCACCGCGCCAGCGTTGATTGTATGGCTACGCTATGGTTACTTATTGCAAAGCCCGAAGCATTAGCCCAATTGCACCAGTCGATTTCTACACCGCGCTTCCTGGTCAAAGCATGGAATAGCCCTTTTGATGTGAAAGACAGACTCAAAAGTGAAGGCTTCAAGTGGAATGGCACAGACAGAGTATGGGAAAAACAAGCCGTTGGCTATGAGTCGAAAAGTGAATTACAGCAATTATTAGGCAGTGTTTATCGTGGTGGTGCTGAATTAAGTGAAGCAACGCCCGTTGATTTATCTCAACGCTTTTTATAGGGGTATTTTTATTATGGGTAAACAGTACAACAAATTATCGAATATCGAGGCCGCACTAAGCTCGCACTCTATAGTGCAACGAACCGTGACCGTTGATTCCTGTGAACATCACCCGGCAATCATGCTTTTGGCTGATAACATTGAAAACTTTAATGCGGAACCGACAATTTTTTTGGAAGTGCATTACATACATAACGGCTCTGATCGTGTGGCTCACTTCTTTAGCGAAACCGATTATGTTTTAGTTTTTCACGTTGACGATTACTGGTTTGACGAAGAAGACGGCTCTGATTATGAGTTAGAGCTTGTTCGTTTGTACGAAACTGCCAGGTTTTTTCAGATGCTGCAGTCTATTCTCAATGAATATGAATATGCAGTAATGAGAGACCCTAGCTTCACTCATGGCCGTGAGCTTTTGAATGAATTTGCTGCGGGTGATACCCCAACTGCCCAATAAAAAAGGCGGCATCGCCGCCCTCTCCTATTACTTTTCCAGCAGGTAGTTTAGAAGTGCATTAAACTCCTGAAAGAATTGGTCACGGTCAAGCTTGCCTATATTGATACGATACTTGCCGTTGACCACCCAAGTCGGGGTTCCTTTGGTAACCCCTTCTGAGCGCCATTTATCAAGTTGCTGTTTTGATTTTGCAATCATGCTACGAACTTGAAAACTGTCGTAGACTTTGTGCAAGTCTTTGCTGACCAAATTATTGTACTGACCGAGTATCTTATGAAGGTCCGGTACATCCGGCTTAGTGCGCTTTTCATGTATCATGGTGAATACATCCCACATTACCCGGTTGGATAGTTCGTCACTGTAGATTTCACTGATGGCGTTTAACTTAGCAATGCCATTCATTGCTTCAGCGTTCGTCCCTACCATGCCCCAGCTATGGTGGCGCTCGAACTCTACGTTTTCAGGAACCGCCTTTTTAATCATTCGGTAGTTCGCCTCAAAAGCGTAACAGCCAGGACAAAATACTGAGTAGATTTCGGTGATAGTTGGCTTATCTGTGCGCGGAAGGTCGAACTCTGTATAGTGGACGCCCTCTTCGAACGACTGAGCCTGTGCGGCTTTCGCAAAAAACATAGTTACTGATAATAGCATTGCAACAACCAAACCGGTCACCAATGACCGCAGTGCGCTGCTTTGCGTTAACTGAATAATAGATCTCATTCTTCACCCTATAAGTTACCTTTTTTCATGATCATTATCGCTGCAAATGGGGGTTATATATCACCGTGGACAGCTACAATTTCTGCTGTCTGAGAAGTAGCGCCATTTCCTAACATTGGTATGGTAAGTGAATTAAGGAGGCTCTATGTTTAAACTTTTTTTCGACGGCGCTGCAAATCCGAACCCGGGTCTTATGGGCGCTGGAGCTTCGTTAGTGGATGCTAATGGCGTTGAAATTGATTGCATCGCTAAAAATTGCGGCACTGGAACGAATAACCAAGCTGAATACTTCTCCCTGGTTGAAGGGATTAAGCTTCTTAAGCGCCATAATGTATCCAACGCACTGATCGCAGGTGATAGTCGACTCGTTATTAATCAAATGACGGGAGTCTGGAACTGTCACGACGAAAAATTAAAAGCAATTAAGAGTAAGGCGACCCATCTTCTTGCCGATTGCGATGTTGAATATCGCTGGATACGCCGTGACCAGAATGAAAGAGCTGATGAATTATCGAAATTAGGCCTAGAGAAGGCGCCACCGGAGCCCGAACAGGTAAAAAAAATACAACCAGCCGAGAATGAGAGAACCCCGTTAGAGGTGATCTATCACGCTGGTATCGGGTTTAGTGTAATAGAAAAAGATAATTTATACGCAGTAAACCTCAATCCTCAAGTAGTTTGCTCGTGTGGTAGCGAAAAATCCCAATGCCGGCATATTAAAGCGGCATTTGAATATGCCCAAAACCAACGGGCAGCAGCATAAGGAGTAAAGCACGTGAACTGGGAAAAAACACTTAAAAATGAACTGAAAAACACGAATGAGAGCATTCGCAAGCGAGAGTCAGAGCTGGATACATGTAATGGCTCAGTAGCAGATGAGAACGACGCAGCAACCTTGAATGAAACACGGTCAATTATCCAAAGCGACCTTAAACGGCTTTATAAAAAAAGAGAGCAGCTTCTGGTAGGCTTAGAACGGGTGAAGGATGGTGATTTTGGCTTTTGTGAGGAGTGTGGGATTGATATACCTACTAAGCGGCTTGAGCTAAATCCAGCTTGTACTTCGTGTGTGGACTGTAAATCTGAAGCCGAATTAAAAAGTCGCCAATTTTCTGCACATTTAGCGTAAACAAAAACTGATTGAACTTTTATATTTTAGTAAATATACTAGCGCCGTTCTACAGAGCTGCATAGTTCCCAACCATTGCAACTCCCTGATTTTGAGCGCCACCCGATCGAATTCGTAAGGTGGCGTTTTTTTCATCCCTCATTAAGTTTTCTCTTTGGGTGTTACGTCATTAATTCTAGTGGCAATAGCAGCTAACTGACTAATATCGCTTTTTAACTTGAGTGGCTCAACGTTCCCTAGAGATAGCTTTACAGAATTGGGCTCTATAACCCATACAAGCTCGTCGGATTTGGGATGAATATAAGAGAAAAGGTGCCAGTGATAATTTAAGTTTCTGTCGGCATTTAACTCTGTATTGTAGGCCTTGGCGTACGCGAATGAGCATGAAAAAAGCACGAAGGGTCTCACTGGCTTATTCGGTATGATATAACTTAAAACCCAACTAAGCCAAGTAGGGCTCCATGGGTGTCCGTCACAACTTGAGAGCGGATATGCACCCGCTTCATATAATGCGTCGCATAACGGTACAATGCCTCTTTCTATCAGCCCGCGCGCTCGAGCTTTTTGATATTCAGGCATTCGTGAGTCATTGATACTTTTCATCATTTGCTTTCCACATTTTTCGACTCGGTTTCTTCAGTCTTAGATAGCTGGTGATGCATGAGCCTAGTTCCTCGATATAAGCTTAATGGGAAGTTTGCGTTTCAATGTGATGGGTTACTTCCGGCTCCACAACTTCTTTGTATGAGCTGGCCATTACCGCTTCTTCTAAAAAGCTTTTTATTAGGTGCTCTGCCTGTTGACCAGTGACACCAAACTTCACACTAAACACAGTCCCAACACACAGGTTGTTTGAGAGGTTTGTATATATCTTGCAACGAGGAAATCGCAACATCATTTCTGTGAGCAGCTCAGGTGCGTTTATTTGAAGGTTTGTAACTCGAACCTCCAAGAAAAACTCACTCCGAGGCCTCTCTTCACTCCATTCACATGCCGGCTCTAAAGTGCGCACGTTCAATTCTCCGTATGGGAAGCTGATCCGAATGCGAGTTGGCTCCTGCAGTAGAACCGGCTCTTCCATTGCTACATCCCGCAACAAACAAATCAACTCAACCGGAGAAAATTCTTCTACAATCTCTAGCTCGCCCAGGTCACTTGTCTGCTCTTTCGGCTCTACACCGCCAGACTGATTTTCTGAGCTCTGTGAGCCGAAACCTTCAGTTTTATTAAATCCATCCATAACTAAACTAACCATATAATTGCAATTGATGCTGCCACCACAAGTGACACCATTATTGGCTCTGAGATACTGTTACTGCTACCCACCAGAACAAACCGATACCGTTTTTTACTTGGCCACAACAGAGGAAGTCCACTGTCCGTCAAATAATCTCCGACGAAATGTAAAATAACCCCGACTATTAACCAGTAAATTAGCGGCTGTTCAAAGTAATGACCTACCAGAGCTATCAGCCCAACCATTAGCAGGCTATGAGTAATTCCTCGATGCCCGAATATCATTGATATCGGATGGGAGAGAAATTTCACGCGCCTGCCTAAGGTTGACTCCGGGTGATCAATATCCGGAAGCGCAGCGCCAGCCATAACTAAACCCAAAGCAACAAAAAATGATAATGAAAAGGACCAGTCACCCTCAGTGGCCACGTCAACATAGGCAATAAAGCCAGACGCGGCCACGACTTGGTGACTCCAGAACATCATTGTTTGAATTTGCCTTTAAATGGTGTGCGGGGAGTCGGCGCTGGACTTGGTGAAGACTCTGCTTTCTTGTCATCATCAAGCGTCTCAGACTGTTCTTTCATCATATCAGAGCGCTGATTCATCTTTTCCATTTCACGTTGGTGTTCGGCTTCTTCTTGAGCCATCTTCTGCTTACGGCGTTTATCAAGACGACGTTCCAAATCATCAAATGCTTGCTGAACACGGTCATCAGTTTCAGCCGCGCGTTGTTGCTGCAGAACCTTATTGAACTTGTCGTACGGCAGCTTCAATAGCACGTAGGTGTAATGCTGGCCGTCATGTGCCTTGATCTCCTGGTCCACAACTTCATAACCAACAACAGGCACGGCATCGACGATTTTATCAATTAAAAACGTTGTCTGAACGGTCACATCACCATCGGTGTTGCCCTCTTCAAATGAGCGCTCTGAGCCTGAAAGCTCCTGGCGGTACATTTTGGCTAACTCAAATTCAGCCTGTAACCGTGCGGCTTTACGAGAATGATTGAGTCGTTTTGACTGAGCGATACCAACACCATAAAAGCCTGTAGCATCCGATTCAGGTGGATTTTCAACCCAATCCGGCAGCAAAGCGATTTCCTCTTCTCGCTCAATTTGTTCACGGGCTTCTTGTCGCGCCTTCATTTCTAGTTGCTGACGCTCAAGCTCAGCGAGCCGTTTACCCATGTCTGTTTCAGGCTCCGGCACCGTAGTTGAACATGCTGCCAAAGTCACGACCATCGCAGTAGATATTGCAGTTAATTTTAGTGATTTCATAAAGTCTCCCATGATTTTCACTGGTGATAATAACGTAAATAGTGATTAAAAAAATTCGCCAACATACAAAATTTGCCTTGTCTGCCCTCCTCCTAATCTAATTCGATAACTGTGTTTTCGTAGTAACCCGGCCAGTGATCAGCTTCTTTGCACTGACGGAACTTCTCAATCAGCCTATCGAAGTCACGCTTGGCGTACTGTTTGCGACGCTGCGATAAGCGAAAGGGTTGGCATATATCAGCTTTCTCAAACTCAACCGCAACAAAGATAAAGTCCCGCAACATTACCCCAACAAGGCTTGCCACGTAGGTGTAAAAACTCTCCTGCAAGTCATAGCGGAACTTCTTCATGAAGCGGTTAAATTCACTAGGCTCGGTACTTTGCGATGTTTTTAAGTCAATCGCTTCATCATCAAAGCGAAGCCAGTCAAACTTACATTTCAACATCAGTCCTGTGTCGGGACAGCGAGCGATAAACGCAACTTCAGGTAAACCATTTGAGAACATTGCATTCGCCTGCGGGTGCATACGAACAGTCTGCTCTGCTCGATGGGCTTTTTCCCATACCTCGCCACGTATTTCGACCTTACCTCCGTAGACGGTTTGCATAACCCCTTCTACTTCTTTTTCCTCTGCAACACCTTGCTTATCACGGTTTTGCTTGATCAAAGTATCTAAGACTTTCACGTTAGGTTTTACCCTTGAAAGCCGCTCTGCGAGTTGTGCTTTTGTACCAGACGTTTTCTCTCCCGCTTCATGGAGTGCGTGCTTTAAGTCATCAGTCTTGATGAGTGCGTCAGGGTGGTCGGATTCCATTACTTCACGAAAGTAACGGTCGTAAAACCCTTCCGGCTCTAGAACCAACTCATGTGCATAGGTTCCTGTGTCGAACGACTTACGCTGTGACGCGGTTCTGCGGTCGTCTATATCGCTTAGATATTCACGGTAGTAATGCGCAGGTGACTCTGAGAACTTTTTCAGCCCTGAAGACGATAGTGCCGGTAACGAATGGTAAAGGTCGTTAGGCATATTTAAGTAAATGCCCTCTTTTAGCTCACCATTACCATCGAGATAGTTTGGAGCGCCATTTTCATCAAAGCACTCAATAGCTCGTTCTACCCATTCACTCAGCGGTGCTAGGTTTTCTGGGTTCTCGATATCGTATTCTGCATTCAGATTATCCATTACGGCTGACATTGTTTCGCCTCCTGTATTTGATATGCCTCCATTTTTGCAGTAATCGACAATCGCGCTACTGTGCTGCACACCTTTAAAATCAAGGGCTGTACAACAGGTAGCGGAAGAATCCCACGGAGTAGCGTCAATTTTGAAGTGTGTTGTAGTAGTGAGGAACTTGAATGATTTCTTGGAGGGAATATGACCTCGTTCAACAAAAAGGCAATAACAGATATTTTCTGTGACCCGGAGTTTCGTGAGCGCATCAAAGACACTTATGCAGGCTCTCAGTTGCAGCGTTCGTTTTCAGACCAGCGCATTCAAAGCCAATTTGTCGCCCTATACCGATATATGCTGGAGAAAAGTTATCGTGCTATAGAGAATGGCCAGCGACAGCTTGCGTTTGATTTAGCTCGCCCAGAGCGAATAAAGAATCAAATCATCACAGTTGCACAGCTGGGCTTAAGCTTAGATCCAGCCGATAAAGAAGCGTACTTTGATACTGAATTTGGTGGTGCCGGTGACCTCAGCGTAAAAATTATTTTTGGAATCGACGGTATCTCTCTACTACTCAATAAATGCAGCGACGTTCGTTCGGTAGCTTGTAATGTCATTTACGAGGGTGACCACTTCGAGTGGTATGGCGAAGATGAATCACCCGCGTTTTCACAAGATTTGACGAACACACGCAACTCTATTATTGGGGCATGGGGACGAATTCGATTAACGAACGGCGATGTGCTGTGTACGCGCATACCCGGACATGAAATAGAAGCGGTTGCAACTGAACAGGTTCGAGTGGCCGAACACTTTGGTCAGCAAACCCCATGGACAGAATGGAAAGACAAATGCGTTCGCAACATGGTGCTTCGCCGTCTTTTTAAAGAGCGGGCAAAGTCACTGAATTTAGTCGGGCCGAATGTTGAGTTAGAAGAATCCGGCACCGGAGTTCAAGCCGTGCCGGTTAATGATTCCTCGGACTCGGTTTCAGACGATGATTTTGAAAAGCTTTTATCGTCGGTAGAAGACGATATCCCTAAAGCAAAAGAAAATGAGACTGAACCACACAGCTAAAAGCTGGCTGTGTGAGTCAGTAGCGCGTCTAGAAAGAATCGATAATCTATAACCAATAGATTTCTGGAGGATGTTACATGAGACAATTTATCATTTCGCTGGGCGAGCTCTATCGCAACCAAAGTACTACTCGATTAACTGATTGGGCGAACCATATCTATGCCCGGGGTGTGAGCGCTTCAGAGCACGATACCGTTATATCGTTGCATGATGTCAACGAACGCACGGTCGGCTTCGCTATTCGCGATGTCGTAGAAGAATTTGGCCTTAGTTTCAAGGAGCTGAAGTCGAATACGCTTATTCTTCCGGTTGTTGATCGTCGTAATGACGCTCTTGAAGCTCTGGTGGAGCTAAAATCAGACTTCTTTAAGTCCCTTTTAGAGTCGTCGACTCCTCAGCTCAAGTTTGAAGATTGGGGGCTGTTGCGTGAAGGTGATGCCTATGAGCTTACGAGCTCTGATGAGTTCATGGCGTTCGAGGTCAGCTCAGAGAACTGCAACAATGAATTACTCGCAGCCGTGGTTAACTTTTCCCTTGACGGCCAGCGTGGGCATGTTCTTTTAAACGCTGTGGAGCTGGAGAATATTAAAAAAGCGTACATCAATGTGAAGTTCGGCGGACTCGATCCACTTACTAAGTCTGAATGGGAAGATATTTTTATCACCTGCGTATATCGCCGGATGTTCTCTGATGAAGCTTTTGCTGGGGCGAAAGCTCGCATGGACGATATCACTTTGAAGACGTGGCAGGATGCCATTTTAATGCATAACAAGTTCTTTAAACGTCAGGCTGAGGCTGACAATCTGGTGCGCGACCGTTTCGGCAAAGTGATTGGTCGCACGTTTAAAAAGTATGATGCCGTGGCCATCGCTAAAACTCGCCAAGATGAACGATTGGTTGGCAAGCCTGTTGCGACAAACAATGTAGTCGACTTCAATGAAAAGCGAGAGGAGAAGAGCGCTAAAGTTGAGGAAGCGACCGTGGACGTCCCGTTCGATGATATGGACATTTTTGACCAAGCGCTGGCCGGTGCTTTTGAGCTAGATGCTGAGCCTAGCTTTCAGGAAGACTTTGACGATATGGAAGATGACTTTCTGGATGAGTCATTGGAGGGGGAGTTATGGGAACTTTAAGTGACAAAATGGCTTTGCCCGACATTGTATCTCAGGCTGATTTGTATCACCGCTACAACCGATCAGCACCGATTCGTCTTGTCATGATGAAGGCGACTGAGGGGTATTGGCTAAAAGCCTCCACGTATGGTGTTGGGCCCCTGCCAGACGCACGCTTACCAAACAAGTCCATCCGTAAAGGGTTTGAGCGAATTGCGTTTGAAGAAGAAATTAGTGCGCTTGAGCAAATGAACTATGAAGTTCATTGGGTATCCCATGATTCACAACCTGGCGTCGATTTTAAGCAAATCAGAGCCGCATCGTTGCCGCATCACGGTATTGACTCAGTGCTCCCTAAAAGCTCTCCGCATGCACCTCAGGTTCTGATGCAGAAATTAAGGGCGGGCATTCGTGTCACTGTCGTCATTGATACGGTGGGTAAAATTGCTATGTATGACCCGAACCAAAACAACACGTTGGAAAAAGGCGTTCGCCCGAGAGAGAAAACGGTTCATTTTCTTAAAGCGGGGCTATCGAGCAATATGCCGTTCTCGACGATCCTTGAAGGGTTTTATTCAGACCAGTTTGGTTTGCATGTTACTGACGCTATCATTGTCCGTGGGACCGATATTTCATCTGCGCCGTTTTCTGAGCGCATTGCCAAAGTGAGCGCTGTTTGGGAAGCAAACTCAGCCGTCTCCACTCTGTCTGATAATGTGATAGAGCCTGTGCAAGCCAATCGTGCCGACCTACGAAGTCTGGCCGGCAGAAACGTAAATAACCCGGTGTACTTGTTGCGCTCAAGTTATTCCGGCAGTGCGATTTTAAAAAGCTCGCCATGCCTGAAAACACTGGTGGTTGATCATGAGCCTGCGGTCGATGTTGCAATCACTACCAACAAACACCAATTGAATGGAATACCTATCAGCGGTGACATTGATACAACTATTCGCTGTAAAGTACCAAGCAAGCTCTTTAAATTTGATATGTCACGACGGTTGATTGCAGGTATTCACACGCCAAGTAAAGCACCCATCATTTTTTAAAACTGGGCGTCGGATAGCGTCAGCTTCAACAGACCGACACTACTGATGAAATGGTTAATCCGGTTGGCAATATTGCTAAAGTTGCATCCACCATCAAGCAAGATGCTTTGCTGCACCTCAATGCGTGGGTTGTGTTCATCATCATCATTAATGTAAACGCTGATATCGTAGTTCTGACGGTTCAGCTGCCCTACAAACTGATGATCAACTTGAGAAGGCTCTAACTCTTTAATTACTCCGATCATAATTAAATGGTTACTGTCAGTGTCGGCTGCCCAATTCCCTGTAATGGACGTAATGGTGATGTTGCACATACCTTTTTTCTCGATACTGACATAGGCGCCAGCTTCATCTGAGTTGTGCTCAATTGTGAAACGTCTATCGGAAAAGGCATTGGATACAAGCAGGAATAACTCATGAGGTCGAATATACTCAATATTCAAATCTTCACCTGCATCCAGAAAGTCTTGCAAATCTTCGTAGTAACTCGTGTTACTGATATTGCTTTTATTAAACGTTTCGCTATACATTCAGGTACTACCTCAAGACCAATTCAGTGGAATCACCTAAGATTGTTTGCCAAGCGCGTCTTGCAACTTGTGACTGTTTATACTCTGTATCTTCTCTCTCAATGCCATCGACCATATCGATAATTGACTGGGGCATTTTACACCCAATCATTATCAGCTCAGCTAAAACTGCGTCTGGCTTTTTGATGATTGACATGACTTCGGCTGTTTTCTGAAGGTTAAGTGACTGACAGGCCATTATTTTCGCAAAAATAGACGTCGCATAAAACACCGTTATCATAATAGTTTGCTGGGCTAACTCAGCCTCTTTGCTCTTTACCATGACAGTCTTCGCGAGTGCGGCGGCTCTATAACTCTGATTCAGAGTGTTATTGAACGTGACACGCCATGTTTCATCGTAATTTCTACTAATTATCTCAAACCGGTAGCTTAATAGCGCGGCCTTACATCCGTCAGCACCGATACGCACCATTGCTTGCTTAAGGTCGGTTATGACAGGTCTTTGGGTTCTATTTTTCAACGTCTTATTGGCTAAGGTCAAAATCATTGATGATAACCCTTGATCCAATTCCGCAATTGTCGTCAATGTCGCAGGGTCAAAATCGCCATCAAGGTTTTCACAGAACCGCTCAACGGCTTCCTGCTTTGAATGGCCCATGAGGTTGCTCGTAGCGAACAACCTCCGGCTTTCAGCAATAATCTGTCCTTCTAAACTCAAACGCACTCTAAGCTGCTCCTTGTTCCGCCTTTCCTTCTTTCAGCGCACGCTCTTCCTCGAGCATTTTCTCAACTGCTTGATTGAGTGTATAGCCTCGCTCGATCCATTTATTGCGCTGTTTCTTCTCGTTTGGATGCGTGGTTAACAATAACTGAGTTCGTCGGTCAGTATACAGACGACACACCTGATTGTTACCTTCAGATTTAATGTATATCTCTGAATAAGCCACATCCGTGAGTCTTGGCTCTGGTGCCCTAGTGTGCAAAGACTTCAATAACTTGAAGTCAGTGCGCGACCCACTATAGGCCTTTTCCTCCTCCAGTTTATCAATGACTTCATCATCTTGCATTAGCAAGAACTTCCAGTAACTGTTAGCCAGAATCGCTCGGCCAACATCAGATTGATAACCATCAAGCAGTGACTGAGTGATCATAATGCCGGCACCATTATACTTTCTAAGGCGACGCCAGTTTTTCTCAAGGAACTGGGAGAAGAACTTAAGTCGTTGCGACGTGTCCTTGTCGGACTTGATGTACTTCCAAGCCTCGTCAAGAAGCAGAATTTTACGTCGGTCAGTACCGCCTAAGTACATCGCTTTTTCGATAGCCATAACAACCGCCATCAAGACGATACTCAGCAAGTGTTCATCGCCTTCAAGCTCTTCAAGCTCCACGACGACCAAGCGAGAGTCAAAGTTGACCGGTGGCTTGTCTTTGCGGAAAAACGCGCCATAAGGACCGTCTTGACAGAACAAGCTTAATTGAGCGCCAAGGCGATTCATTTCCTGCTCTGAATGGTTATTACAGCGTTCAACAACATCATCGACTAACGCTTCGTTGCCTTTTTCCTTCCACACATCAATCACTATTTTGAATAGCTCTGCATGCTGGAAATCATTCACTTGCCCGGACTGACTTGCCATGGTTTTCAATAGGTTTAACACCATGATTGATTGACCAATGTCCGCGTCCTGGTTGTCGCCTGAGTCGCTGTCTTTTGCATCGAACTCATGTATGTATAGGAACGGGTTTAACGAGAACTGCGTGTCTTTATTAAACGACAAGAACTGGCTGTCCTCGAATTGGCTTGCTAGACCTTCATAGGAGCGCCCCACGTCGATAATAAACACTTGCGCCCCATCGTCGTAGTTCTGTTGATGCTCCCAGTCGATATCGGGGTTTGGCTGATAGCTAATCCCACTGCCGTTTAAGCAGTTTGTCAGATAGTTCGACCAGAAACTTTTGCCCGCACCAGAAGTAGCGGCCGTGAAAATGTTGTAGTTTGTCGGCGTTTGGAACGGATCGATATTAACGACCTGTCCTAACCTCGATGTCAGCATAACGGCCGGGTGGCTCGTATTCCCTTTCCAGCTCGCCATATGCGGCGTCATAAACGTGAGTGCTTTAGAGGTGCACTGGTTAAAACGACCACAATGTTGTTTGAACTCTAAATTCATCCCCATTGGAAGCGAAGAAATGAAAAATGGCAACGTAAACATCGAGTCTTCGACGATGGTCACTTTCCGTTTTTCATATGAGGCTTTTACATCCTCTGCAAATGACTGAACCCGCTTTTCCGTTTTGCCAATAACAGTCATTTGAAGTGAGTACTCCAACAGCGCCGACTTCTCTTGGTCGAGCTCACGGTTCAAATCAGAGAAGTCTTTGTTTTGAAAACGCAATCTATCAACGTATTGAACAATTGACCCTTTGGCTTGTTTGTTAACAAAGCCGCGGCGTTTCTGAAATGCTGATTTCGCTTTATTTTGGTTTGGGTACCAGATGTTCAGCGTCAGCATGAAATGCTCATTCAAAGCGCCCTCTCTGCCGTTGAGCCAGTCACCCATCAGATCTAGCATTTGGCCGTAGACCATTTCTTCATGCATTTCAGTGATGGACATGGACTTGATGAACTGTCGCTCTTTGTCATTCCCGTCTAATATACTGACACCGCGATTTTTCACGTCCATACGTGAGCCTGGAGCCAGACACAGCTCGCTGAGCTTCTGGGTGGAGTAAGCCGCCTCTTTCATCTTAGGCCGCTCTCGCCACTTTGAATTATCATCATACATGTTCATCAGCACGCGCATGCGTCGAGTCCAACCGCGAGCATCACAGATTTCCGCAGCGAACATATTTAATGATTTGTGAATTCGATTCTGTAATGCACGGAAAGTGTTCAGCTCTTTCTCAGTTGGCTCCAAACTTTTTAACGGCATTTTTACAGTGAACCAAACCTCGTAGTCCCGGAATATTGTGCCATCTTCATTGATAGGGTCGCGTGTGCCGTTTCGATAGAAATCGTGGATTGCCTTACCAATCGCATTGCTTTGCTCTTTATCAGGACCGACATTGCGGTTACCACGCAATGCCCTAAAGCCATACAGCTGATTTTCAATGTCGGGCGTCGACACCAAAGAGACTTGCATTAAGGTATCTTCCGGCATCTGCGTCTTGTACAGATTGGCAAGACCATTACGAATTTTGTCATTACCACCGTTAGTGGGCTGACAGATAAACATCATCGCAAGTGCTGGACCATCGCATAAAAACGCTTTTTCATCTTCCCAGTACTCAATAACCGGCACTAAGTCAGAAAAGCGCTCATGCTTCATCATTCGTTTAAGCTTACGTTGATAAGCGCTCATATCGCCCCCTATTAATCCCGGTTCATTGGGTTAATGACTTCCATTGGGTCGACACCTTTAGAGCGTTGACGTTGACGATTCAGTTCGCTTTGCGTTTTCTTTCTAAGCTCTAGTGGTACCACCCGGGCAGGACGCTTATTGGCGTCTTTACCGAAAGACCATTGGCGAGGTGTTACTTCCACGTACACGTAGCCAGGCATGTTCGCATAACCGTTATCATCGGTATAAGCAGCAACAAGAACACGCATAACTTCTGCCGGTTGCATGACAGCCAGAGGCTCAGGTGCCATAGGCTCTCCGTTGCTTGGCCATTGACTGAAGCTGTCCGAACTGCCATTTTCAAAACGCTGCTGTGGAATAGGTTTAGCTACATCGTAAGCGTCCGGTGTTTGCTGTTTATCAGAGCGAGGCTCGTAAACCGTTACATCGTCGTTGGAGCCTTTAGCTACGGTCTTGCTTGACTCGCCTTCATTGTGAGCGTGTTGAGGGTTTTCGCTCGCGTGCTTCCGGTCGTAGTAAGCTTCCAACTCTTCATCAGTCATACCTTCGAGATTTACACGGTTATTTGTAAGTTCATAGACATCGCGCGGTCCACCACAAACACCACCTTTTTTGATGTTAGGACAACTGAAGTCTTCTTGCCCTAACGACGATACACAGCCCGACATCATAAAGGCTGAAGCGAGCATACCTAATGAGTAAATTGCTTTTTTCATAGTCGTTTCCATTATTGTCTTTCCAGCCATTTATCCAGATCTTCAGGTAATCCTTTTGAAACCAATCCATCTTCTCGAACGAAATGCGGTAAGGCTTCAATTCGGAATACCTGAGTCATTGCGGCGCCAAACATGATTTTTTCTGCGTTACAGTCTGGTCTTAACTCACCAGTGGATTCATTCGTGTAATTGGCAAGGTCAATAAGCGCCAGCTCTCTGTCTTTTGCACAATGAAGGCGCTTGGCTCTGTCCATCGCCTTTTCACCACCAACCAGAGGAAGTAATGCAACGACGAAGTGGTACTTCTCTTTTTCAGCAATCACTTGCTGCAAAAATTGCTGAGTGATAGCTGATGTCGGGTCGACAAACACAAGGCCTTGACGGGGGATGTCAGGATTACCAACACGCCATGCCGGAAGCTGTTCGAGCGGATCAAAGTTCATATTACTGAGCGGAGTTCTTAAGGTGTCTCGCGCATCATCTAAGCTGTCGATGTGTTTGCGGTGCCAGACATCCTGCATTGTCCCCTGAATGACAAATCGACCATCTCCGGTCACGAAGTAAATACCCTTCTCTGCTTCAACAAACATAAGCTTATCGACTGGTAGCTCCTGAATGCCTTTAATCTCACCCATTGCATTCAGGTTGTTCTTTATTTTCTCTGAGAACTTCTTACGTGACGTTGTAGCTTTTTTTACTTCTTCGTTTTTTACCTCTTTGACTTCAGCGCTACGCACAACCGTCGTTTCTGGTGAATGGCTGCCCTCTTCAACTTGATTAGCCTCTTGAGCCGCGAACGCACTTGAGGAAAAAGCGATAGCCATTGCTAAACTGATAGCCGTTTTAGTCATTGCTTTCATTTTACTTCTCCAAATTTGAAATTATTCTCTGAGCCGGGGCATAACCAGCGGCGACTTCTTCACCTTGCATGCTGTAGACAGCTGGAGTACCGCGCACACCCATTTGTTCGCCTAGTGCGTAATGCTCTTTGATTTTTGTGTCGCAACTGGCTGGCTCGATATGAGCGTTTTCAGCAGAGCGGTCAAAAGCAGATTTTGGTGAATCCGCACACCAGATACTTTGTAAATCGAGATAAGCTTGTGAATAGCGGTCTTTGTTATAGGGGTCGTTAATTCCGCCTCTTGGCCACCCGGCATAATGGACCGTCACGCCTTGCGCATTAAGCTGTGAAACTTCTGAATGGAGCTTCTGGCACCAGGGGCAACTGGCGTCATAAAAAACGACGATTTCGTGCTTTTCATTGGGCGCCTCAAACGTTAGAAAGCTGTCTTTCAAAGCCGTCAGCTTCTTTCTCGATTCTTTTTGGATCCGCTGCTTAGTCAGATTAGGAAGCCCGTTACGCGCTTCATGAATGCTGCCACTGACGATGTGCTCGCCATCTTTGGAAAGGTAGAACACCCCTTTGTCCGTCACTATCTGATAAAAGCCACCAATCGGCGCTGCTTCTACCGCTGCGACTGTGAAAGGGGTTAACGTTTGAAACTTCTTACTGGCTTCAGATTTGTTTAACTCAGCGGCTGAGACACCAGCGGTCAGAGTTAACATAGAAAAGGCTAAAATAGACTTTCGCAACATAATCGTTTCCTGCTTATCGAATGTGTTGCTATTGTGCCTCGCTTTTCGTGGGTTTTTGTCGCTCAGACAGGGTGAATTTTGCCTGTCTGCGGTAAATTAGCTCAATCGTGTTTTCGTGTACCTCAAATACTCGATACAACATGAGTGTTCCGATACAATCGGCTCGATGGTTAGCAAAGGAGGATTTATGGACTTTGATTTGGACAATATCGATTTTGACGAAGCGGAAAAATCGGTGGAAGAGCGCCGCGAGGAAATTGATAGCAGCACCGAAGTCGCACCCGATGAAGAATGCGAAGGCTGTAAGATATAATCTGTGAGTTAGTTAAAAGGCCACATTAAGTGGCCTTTTTAAAATTCCTCGATACGTTTGAAGTTCATTCCGTGTTGATAGTCTCTCTTTTTGACCTGTGCTATATCGCATGAACTGGGTGATTGTAGCAACGCTAACGATAACGCAGTGAATACCAAAAAGAATCCACCACCACCGACAACACGCAACACCAACACACGCAAAGCACGTACCAACCGTGAGGTTAAAGTCATTAACTGACGCATTAATAAGGTCAACAAGAATGCGACCAATAACGCGGCAACAGCGAACGCCTGTAAAACATCAGCTAAAAAGCCAAAACCAAAAAAATCCAACACGCCAGATAACTGGCCGAAACCTTTAGATACCCGCCGAGCCAAAGCCCGAGCCTGAGTTAAAGTAGTTAACGCTGCCATACTGACCTCCTTAGCAAAGACCAGTGCAGCGCCAGCCTATGCGATAAATCGTTTAATTTGTTTTAAGCAAAATCCGTAGTCTTCTGACTTACCGTTTTCAATGGCACTCCACGTTACGCTGATCACCATTTCCGGTTGTGATGGGTTATCGCCATCCACTTGAGATAGAGCTTCTCGAACGGATTCCCTGAGCTCAAAAAACATGGCGTTGCGACGCTCAATAGTCCCCTCTAAAAAGCGCTTTAGGCGACTTAGTACTTGAATGTTGTGTTCCATAAAGCTGTCCGTTAATGAGTGATGTGTGTAATTTATCAAGACTGAATATTGTCGCTACTCGACAGGATAACGCTTGTTGGTTGACTTCTACGGCTATAGTTAGCCTGCCGTTCTCTCAGCAATAGCCTGAAGATTATTCGGATAAGGCCTGTTCAATACGATTTAGTATTTGGACCCCCTGCTCAACAGACCAGGTTGGCTCGTGAGGATTTATAGCTAATGCGTGCTCTAGCTCCTCTTTATGGCGAAGCCAATAAGTTTTTAAGCTATGAAGCTCTTCAAAAATCGACCCCGGGTTTTCAGTTTGGAGTGCGATCCCTAAGCCAGCGACTTTATGTAAAGCATCTGATAGCCACATAGCGGCTGTAGCCGTATCAGAGTCATTTTTCGCTGAGCTATTGTACGCGGTGTTCATGCGTACAGAGATTGATATGCTTGATAAGAAACACAGTAGCTCGCCAAGCTCTTTGTTTAGCGCTTTCATGTTTAACTCCATTGCTGAATTTCAGGCTATTTTACAAAACCTGACTTTTCACGCTACTCGATGGTCAATAGAGTTAAAATCATAGAGCGATTTTCAAAGTAATGCATTTGCACCACGTTCGGTAACCTGGTTATCAGTTAGCGACAATGAAATGTTCAATTTGGCCTGTAACACAGAAGCGGGTAATAGTGTGTTTTACAATGACAGCCGGAAACTTAATCGCAAGCAACAGCTTCCCTCCTGCCCCTTTTACTCTCTGGTTTTTAGACAGTAGCGCCTTTTTCTGAACACGTTACCTTGTGCTTAACAACAAGGGAGAAAAAACGATGAACTACATTAGCCTTAACGTGAAAACGCTACTTGATAACGCCATGAATGCAGCGGCATTAGCAGCGTCATACAAAGGAAAAATGGACAGCTTGAGTTTTGTTCGTTTGCTTGTGCTAAAAGGTGGTAAACAAGCCTTTTTTAGTGCCAGTAATGGCGCGCAAGCTCACACTATCGGTTTTGAGGTGACGAACACTAATATCGAGGACACTGCCGAAGTATTAATTAGCGGTGCAAAGATGCGCCAAATACTATCGGGTTACCGTTCATTAAAATCTGACACCAAAGCCACGATTGAATGGTCAGGTTTTGGTGCGGGTCAATGCACATTCAAAGCGGGTCGCTCCAAGCTGAAAACCGATACCCAAGATCCAGAAATGTTTCCTGCCCCATTAAAAATCAACGAAGATGATTGCGGTCAGGCATTCTTAAACTATGCCACCTTGACTCATGCGATCCAAAGCGCACGACACGCCATTCCATCGAATGATGTTCGTTACTTCTTAAATGGACTCAACCTTGCGGTGCAGGATAGCAAATTACTTTTCACAGGCAGCGATGGACACCGTTTATATCGTGGCTCGGTTGAAAGTGTCGATGCTAAAAACTCTATGAATGGCATCGTACCCGCTGCCCTGATTGATATGCTTACCAGTGTAAAAGCGGATTCAGATACACCCTGTCGGATCCGCATGGACGAGCAAGGGGTTGAAGTGGTTGTTGCCAATAACTTGTTCCGCTCGAACCTGATTGATGGTCAATACCCGAATGTCGAACAATTTTTCGAGAATGAACCGACTTGGCTTGCTGATGTAGAGCCACAAGAAGTCTTAGACGCTCTGAACCGACTTCAGGCAACCGTTGATGAAAAGACACCTGCTGTATGTCTTGATTTTTCAGGTGAAGAAATTGGGCTGACGACAGTATGCAAGACAACGGTGACTGGTGAAGATGCAGTAGGCGGCACACTTCTGACCAAACTTGCTAAAAAAATCAGCTTTAATATTCGCTATTTGATGGATGCTATTAACGCCAATAGCTCGCAATCAGACCACGTTACGCTAGGCTATAATGAGTCGGGTCAGTTTTTAGTGGTAAAAGGCGCAGAGCAATCATCTGAGTCTATTATCATGTCGCTGAAAGTGTGAGGTACATTTATGTATATCCCAAGCTATCATGAGCGTAAACAACGTATTTCAGACCGCCAAAGTTGGCTCAAAGAGTTTCGTGATGCCCAACGTGTCGAAATGGAAGCAAAGTCTTGGGCGAAGCGGCAAATACCAATGCCGCTTTCAATTGACCCACAGGCTTATCGGTCGTTCCCTCAGCTTCGCTCACGCATTTCACAAGCACAGGATGTGGTGCGACAATTAACTTACCACGCTAACAACGCATTTTGAGGACAAAGTGAAGCAAACCGATCTCTTTGACGCGCCAGTAGAAACTGGCGCAAATCAAACTCCGGCAGTAATAACCAATCAGGATGACCGCGCACCGTTTTTCGATAAAGCAGATTCCTTTCTTCAGGCAACAATGGTTCAAATTTCCTCAGAGAGCGCAAAAGTACATATTCAGGAGAAAAAAAGAACTATTTTTGAGCTGACGGAAGCAGGTGAATATTTTGTGATAAAATCTGTATTTGAGATCAAGGATGATAGATTTTATGGCTATAAACTTTTCTGACTTCAAAGCTGATTTTTGGGAGTTCCTTACAGATGACTTCCTGAAGGCATTAAGGCTCACGTTTTGGTTTATTTTTTCATTGGTTTTATGCGAGCCTTTTTTAAATTATGGGTTATACCCTAAAGCATCCCATGCGGAAATAACACCACACCCCTACTTGGATGGTTACTCCATTCGGCTATCTCCAGCATCAAAAGTTTTGGCATGTAGTAACAATCACTCATATTGTCGGGAGGTAATTCTACTGACAGGGAGTGTCAACAAAAGAATGGTTGAAGGTTTGAAATCCGCGGTAAGAGAAACCTCGATAAAAGAAGTTTGTATTTCTTCACCTGGGGGCAGTACATTTTCAGCCTACGAAATTGGCCGTTACATCCACCAAAACAGTCTAAACACCTGCATGGCTGACAATTATTACCTGTCATATAGGGATTTTTCAGGTGACGACAATATCCAGAAAATCGACTTGAGTGAAAACTCTTGCTATAGCAGCTGCCCTTTTATCCTTATGAGCGGTGGAATGCGTCGTTATATTGGAAGCAAGGCTCCAACCATCGGTTTGCACAAAGAAGGCTATAGGGATATTGAGTTTTTCGGTATGAATTACTCTAAGCGTGAAGCCTTCGATATTGATATGTTTGAGTCAAATTTTTTCCGTTTGATGCAGGAAACAGCGAAAAATAAAAGTGACCTTCGTAGGAAATTAGCTTTTGTAAAACTAGCCAGAGCAACTCCATATCGTGCCCTTGAGCTTTATAAAATGAGCCACGAAGAAATAAAAGAATACCGCTTGTTTACTTTAACCAACAATTGATCACACGCTGTTCTCAGCTAATTCGATCACAAAGGTCTATAAACCAGAATGACCAACCGTAAGAAGTAATGGTAAGCACAAAAAATCGTGCCTTAATGGCCGCTCTTTTGATGTCACCCTCGGACTATAAATGCCATCCAGCCCATCCAGTAGCGCAGATACCCACTTAATTTAACCTGTTCTTCGTGTAGCAACCCATACCACAGGAGAACGGTTATGAGCGCAGCAGAGAAGATTGAACAGCCAACTATCATTAGTGTATCGCCTAAGCAACTGATTGACTTTAAAGGCGGCAACACTCGTCGTAAACGCAACGAAAATGACTATGCAGAGCTTGTCGCATCGGTTAAGAAAAACGGCATTTTACAACACCCTGTTGTTCGCCCAACCGATAAAGACGGTGAGTATGAAATTGTTTTTGGTCACAATCGTCGTGACGCTGCCATTGACGCAGGGCTTCAGCAAATCAATGTCGAAGTTCGTGAGGATATGGGTGATCGCGATGCGCTCGAAGCGCATCTTGAAGAAAACCTTGTCCGTAGCGACCTGACCTTTAGCGACCAAGTACGCGCCGCTGTCCGTTGGACGAGCTTCTATCAGGGTGACCGTAAATCAGCAGCAGAGCGTCTTAACTGGACGGTGACACGCCTTGCTGAAAAACTAGAGCTTGCCAACTGTGTTGATGAAGTTCTTGATGCCCTTGATAGCGGCGAAATCAAAGCAGGACACGCGCTTATTCTGGCAACCATGCCTGAGAAAACTCAGCGTGGCTCTCTGAAAACCATCATCAATGAAGATTTGACGGTCAAAGCCTTAAAAGATCGAGCCGCAAAAATTCGACTCCCATTAGCTAGTGCCATTTTCGATAAGTCAGACTGCGCTGATTGTCCTCACAACAGTGAGCGACAAGGTGGTTTATTCGACATGGGCGAAGCAGACGCGACTTGCTCTAACCGCCCTTGCTATCGAGATAAAACCCATAGCGCACTAGCTGAGCAAAAGACCGAACTTGAAGAACAATACGGCAAGGTCATTTTCTTATCCGAATCGGTGCAGTCTGATCGTAAAACCGTTGACCCTGCCAATGTCGGTAAAGAGCAGTTTGAATCAGGCTGTCAGGCATGTAGTGATCGCGCTGCGCTTCTCGATGACCGCCCGACCCAAGAGGGAAAGGTGCTTCAGTCTCAATGCTTGAATATGGAATGCTTTAACAAGTGTGTGAGCGCCTTTAGTCAAGCAGAGCGCGGTGAAACACCAGAAGAAGCCACTGTAACTGCAAAGCAAGACGGTACGAAACCAAGTACCCAAAAAGCCGAAGCACAGCCAAAAAACAGCGGCAAGCAAACACAGGCAGCAACCAAAGCAGCAACACCGAATGTCGTGATTGAAAAGCACAAAGCGGAGATCACTGCATTTGCCAAAAAGCACCTGATTGATGATGAAATCTTTCGCTTGGTTTACATGGTGCTGTCCGTTGAACACTTTGGTAACGGCATCAGCTTAACTAACTTCGAGCCACGCATGACCGAGCTTATGAAACTCGATAAAAAAGCGTTATTTGCTGAACTTTCTGCGGTTGTCACCAAAAGCATTGAGAAAAGCACCATGTTCTCAGGACACACCGTTGAGTTTGAGTTTATGAAACACGCCCTGCTTAATAAAGACGGTGGTGCTGACGCGGCAATCGCTGAATGGCAACCGAAAGAAGATAACTTGAAGCCCTACTACACCGAGGGCTTAAAAGCGGTCTGCAAGGACGCGGGTATCGACAAGCATGATGACTACAAATCATGGGCATCGAAAACCAAGAAAGCCTTTATTAGCGGCATCTTAAAGGCGAAGCATGACTGGTCTAACTTTGCGCCAAGTGCTTTCAAAAAGCTGCTCGGAAAATAAAGCCCAGGCACAAGGAGAGCCGCTATCTTATCGGGTAGCGGTAAACCCTGAACCAAGTAGATTGGAACTCGACACAGACAAGGGAGAAACACCATGTTAAACAAACTAAATGAGTTGATTGCCAAAGGTGGCTTTACAGGCATAAATATCGCGGTACGCCCACTTTCAGAGTCCGAGCTATCGGTCATCGTGACCGCACAGGCGACACCTTTACAAGGTGACAGCCACATCAAGGAAGATAGCATGTTAGATACCTACTATGCGCTTCGACAAGCTCTTGTCACACCACAAGTGTTCAGCGGTACACCTGAGCAAATTGACACGCAAGTAGCGGAATTTGTGGATACCATTGGTGACAGTGTTCAAAGCGCCAGTGAACAATTAAGTTCGGTTGCTAAAGCCGCAAAACTGGACGCAGCAACGGCAAAAGCGAAAAGCGACACCGAAAAGTCAGCGAAAAAAGACACTAAGAAGTCTGAAAAGAAATCCGCGTCTAAAAAAGCGTCTGAGAAGCCCTCAGAGCCGAAGAAAGCCGATGACAACAAGCAAGCTGATGCCAAAGCTGAAAAAGCCGACAGCAGCGAACAGGCTCAACCTAACGACGAATCGCAGAGCAAGTCTGAATCACAGCCAACAGATACAATGGCTATGTTCGACGATGTGGACTCAATTTAAAGGGGGTTAACCATGACACAGACAACCACAGCAAACCGTACTTTTAAGATGGGCGCTCGCGTACTGGACTTCCCTTTACCCGATGGAAGCCTTGAGCAAAACATTGAAATCATGCGTCAGAATTATCCGCAGTTTCGTTGGACGACCATTTCTGAAAATGACGCTGTGCCACAGTCAGACGGCTCACTCCAGTACGAACTGGTATTGCCGCCACCAAAGGTCAACGGCTAAGAGGTAGCGGTAATGTCCAAATCACTTACATTGATACTCCAAGAGCAAATACAGGCGGCGAATCAATCGTCGCCTAACGTGGAGAAGAAACGATGCAAGTCCAAGCAAACCGTCATAGCGCAAAGACTCGGTATATCGCTAGTGAACGAACTGCGCTCCCTTTCCCCACGCGGTCTAAGCGCATCAAAAAATGCCCCACCCCTGTAACGCATACGCTGCGGGGGTCTGAGCTTACCATTTCTAAGCGTCACACACGGATTCATAACGCCGCAAATGACGCAAACGAAACCTTATACGCTGACGAATTACGCGATAAAGGACAGCATTTAAAAGTCGCTGTTGAACTTGGTCTTATCAGTGAAAACTCACTGAGTTTTGTGACGGAGCCTGATCCAGTTATTCGGGTTGATGAACTCAATGACGAGCTAAATCGCATTGTTAGCACACTCAATCAGTCACTTATCAGCAAGATCATGTCAGTCGGTGAAATGCTCCATGAAAAATACGATATTCCACTGTCAGTGACTGAGAAAGCTCTTGATTATGTGTCAGGTGGTGTCGGTTACATGGCTTATGAGAATAAGCTCACTTATTGCGTGTCAGGTCTAGGTGAGCATATCTTCTATGAAACCCAATACTTAGGCGAAAACCAAGCGGTCGGTCAAGCACTGGTCGCAGAGCTTATCGGTAAGGCTGATGGTGCGCCAATGATAGCTATGCTTGATTATGCGTCAGGGCTGTTTGATAGTTTTGTCGATACCGAAGCAGACAAGAAAACCTTTGCCAAGCTGCTAGAGCTTTTCGAGCAAGGCGTTCAAGCTCACACTGACTGTCGAATTGGCATTACCGAAAAGCCAGCCGCAATGGCTTATTTTAAGCAATTCCTTTGCGAAGTTGCTGAGTACGCAAAGCAACGCAAGTGCTATGACGTGTTTGAAGAAGCCCTGTCAATGCGCTGCTTCGAGTATGAGCTTCCTAAAATATTTGAAGATCCCGAACTCATTGAGCAAGCTGCCTACGCATTTGGTGAAACCATTAGCGATGGACTGGCACATTATGAGGTAGCAAACGTTAGTAAAGAAGATCCTGAATTACTTAAAAACTACGTCAATCAACACCCTGATAGCCAATTAACAAATATCATTAACGGCATATTGGCAACCGTCAAGAAGATTGACCACAACCTTTACGGCGAAGATATGCACGAAGATAACTTTGCCGATACCGCCTTTGTCCACTGCCCGATTGGCTCAAAAGTCGCTTCTGATATGAACCTCGATCAGATCATGGAGCGCTATCACATGATGTTGATGGAGTGTGGTGAGGGTGATTCTAATTACCCAATCGAGCTATCCAAAGAAACCATTAACAGCATTGAGGATCGGGCAGTGAATTTATATTTAGCATTGGTATTTGCCCAATATCTCGATGACCTTGCACCTGATAACAAGTCTGCACAGTAGCGCGAATGTCGTAACTTCCTAAACTGGTTTCAGCATTAACGAACAGGACACGGTTATGATCATTCAGGACACCGACGGTTTCAAACCACAACATGAACCCGCACAAGAGTACAAACCGAAGTTTGCGGTCTGTATTCACTCTAACGGTCACGATGTAATAGCCACAGGGCATGACGCATTGAGAAATGGAGCACTTGGAGCAGGTAAGCTTATATCGCTTGATGACTTAAACCGCGTTGTAGCAAGCCACACAGGAAAGCAGCAAACGAATATTCAATGGGCGAACCCATCGGTGTTGCTCGATACAGACACGCTGTTGGTCTGGTCTATTGCGCCACAAAAACGCACCTTATGGTTTCGCATTGATACAACACAATCGGTTGATGTGATTATCCCGCGCACCATCTTTGTTGTATCGCGCAAAAGCCGCAGTATGTCGGTCTTTGCCGCGCCAGCGAAAGCGCCCACACCCGACACAAAACTTTACCAAGCCCCTTACATGAATGTCGGTTGCTCAGGTCTGCTATGTCAGGGAACCGCTCAAATTCCCGATGATGTATCGGTCACAACAGACGAATTACTCAAAGGCTGTGAAGATGCCCTGTTTGACAGCTTATTCACTCACAAAAACCACGACGGCACATGGAAAACCCAAAAAGGCGAAAGCATTTCAAACTCACAGCACATCGCTCGCTGGAAAAAAGTCGCCAAAGAAAATCGTGCGCCGCGCATGAGTGAACTTAACAGCACAGGTATCACGCTTCGCCAATACATCGAGCGCATAAGCGCCAGAGGGAGTATGTACTAATGAAATACCAAGCCCCTGAACACATTACTGATGCCATGATGAATGGCAAGCCGATTGATTTGGTCGTTGTCGGTGCAGGTGGCACTGGCTCTGCGCTCGTCGGAAAACTCTACCAGATGCACTACCTGTTAAAACAGCTTGGCGGCGGCGGTATCAACTTGGTGTTAATTGATGATGATGAAGTCAGCCCCTCCAATGTTGGGCGGCAATCATTTTACGATTTTGACGTCAATCGCAGTAAGAGCGAATGTCTAATCGAGCGATTTAATAACTTCGGTGATACCAACTGGAAGTTCGGTATTGGTCGTGTCGAAGCTGACAACCTCTATGACGTATTAGATGGAACTGACATTCTGATCACTTGCGTGGACAACCCCAACAGCCGTGTTGAGATTGGTCAAATGCTTGAGGATACGCTTTATCAGCCACAAGAAGCACCGAACCTGTTATGGCTCGACGGTGGCAACAACCGCAATTCAGGACAGGTCGTTCTTGGCTCCTACGAGCATGACGCGCATGAATCTTTCCCTCGGCTGCCCAGTGTTTATGACCTCTTTGGGCAGCAGCTTGAAACGATGGAGTTTAAAGACACCGATTCTTGCTCTCACGAAGAAGCTATCGCCAAGCAGGACTTTGGCGTGAACGATGCTGTTGCACACCACATGGCGCAGCTTATTTGGAAGCTCTTACGCTACGGTGAAATCGAGCATCATGGCGTAGAAATCGACCTGACCACAGGCACAAGCACCCCCATGCCGATTGACCCATTAACGTGGGAAATGTACGGCTTTACTGATGGAGCAAAGCAAGCACTGGCATCTTAATGTCAGTGCATAACAAAGAAATAAGGAGGGATAAGCAATTTTGTTCTCGCGTTTTTATACGCATCAACTCAAGCACTCAGAAAAGGTTCAGCTCCACTGGAGTGAAACAGACGGTTGGAGCTACGACGACGAGTTGAACGCTATCGCTTAATTGGCAAATGATGCTGCGGCGAATAATATCGCTGCAGCATTTTGAAAGGAACCCGCTATGGATACGTTAATTTCCGCCATTGACTTGAAAGATAAAATTCCTGAGTCACTGCACCACAAGTGCCATTTTGCAGAAAAGATTCCCAATGACCCGGTGCCTTTTATGGCATCACTTAATTTCGGCTTTAAAGCGCCGGACGAAAAGCAAGTTGAGCACTCCGTAATTGCAAATTCCCTCGATTCATTAATTGATCAGATTGAGCGTGCGCCCAAGTGTGACTGTGATTACTGCAAAGTCACTCTGGCACAACTCACTGTGAGTAATTACACGTTAGCGTGGCAAAATGACAAAGAAGTGAAACTGACCGGTGAATTAAAAAGCTCGCTCGAAGTTCTTGTCCATTTTGGTGGAGAGTATAGCCGTCCAGTGAACTATCAGGCGGTGCAAGACTTTCTGAGCGGTCAGACAGTTGAGCGTCGTCGCCTAATCCACGCTGCCTACGTTCTGGCCCAGGACTGTATTATTGGGTTAGCTGAGTAGCGTCTTTTTCGATTTCCTTCATGCTGTCCCTGCTCATTTACCACCTCTAATGGCTAGGGTGCTCCCTGCGAAGAAGCAGGGAGGGGAATAGCCAAAGGTGCGAAGCAACTTGAATAAACATCAATACTGTATACAATCACAGTATGATGATCAGGAAAGCCTATAAGTTTCGACTAGAGCCTACCGCTGAACAAGCGGCCAGGCTTACTGTGCTTTGCGGCCATGCTCGATTTGTGTGGAATCAAGGTCTACGACACTGCTTGAATAAGCTGGACGCTGGCGAAAAAGTCCCAAGTTACGCTGAACTGTGTAAGCAAATTACTCAGTGGAAGAAAGAAGAAGATCTTATTTGGCTCAAAGAAGCCTACACCGATAACTTGCAGCAAAAGCTTAAAGACCTCCATAGTGCGTGGATGCGATGCTTCGATAAGGCACTAGCGGCTGATAAGCCCAGATTCAAGAAGAAAGGCAAAAACCAGGATTCAATTCGCTTTGTTAACTTCAACAAATACTGTGCGTTAGACGGCAAGCGAGTGAAACTACCGAGTAAACTGGGGTGGTTGAAGTTTCGCAAGTCTCAAGAAGTGCAAGGCAACATCAAGAACTGCACTGTTAGTTTCAAATCGGGTCACTGGTATATTTCATTCCAGGTTGAGCAAGAAATTGCCGAGCCAAAGCATAGTTCTACCTCTGCCGTTGGCATAGATATGGGCGTTGCTAAATTCGCCACGCTATCTCACGGGTCATGTCTGAAACCGCTTAACGCTTTTCGCAAGCATGAAAAACGCTTGGCTATCGAGCAGCGCAAGCTATCAAGAAAAGTTAAATTCTCTGCGAATTGGAAAAAGCAGAAAGCCAGAGTTCAAAAGCTACACACACTCATTGCGAACTGCCGCAAGGACTACTTACACAAAGCCTCACATCAAATCAGCAAGAATCACGCAATGATAGCGATTGAGGACTTACGTGTATCAAATATGTCGAAGTCAGCGAAAGGCAATACGGAAGAGTACGGCAAGAGCGTAAAAGCCAAGTCAGGACTCAACAAGTCGATTCTCGACCAAGGTTGGAATGAGTTCAGAAGGCAGCTTGAGTATAAGCAATTATGGAATGGCGGCTTAGTTGTCGCTGTGCCAGCTCAATACACAAGCCAAACTTGTCCCTGTTGCGGTCACGTATCGAAAGATAACCGCAAAACTCAAGCGCATTTTGAATGCGTCGAATGCAGTTACACCAACAATGCAGATATTGTTGGTGCATTAAATATTTTAGAGCGGGGACACCGCTTGTTAGCCTGTGGAGAGTCGGCGTTAGCCGCTTGATGAAGCAGGAACTTGCACCTAAAGCAATTTAGTGTGCGCCTAAGTAATGGGAATCCCCCACCGAAATAAGCGAAGCTAGGTGGGGAGGATGTCAAAGCGAGGACAGTACGATGAAACAAGCAACAACAATCCCAACAGAGCTTCAAGCCACAATGCCTTTTGAGCAGGACGAGCTGGTATTTTGGCAAGACCCTTTGGCAGACGAGAATAGTGATAAATCAGGCATCCGTGTGACGGTTGATGCACGACAGACAGACGCTATTGCAAGAGCCACCTATCATGTCAGCGACCTCTCCAATAACGTCACTGAAGTGCCTCACCAGCAATTACGCTATCCTGAAAAGCACGAAGTTGAAGCGTGGTATAATATGGCTCAGCAACACCTAGAATCACCTTTTGAAAAAGGCGATGTGGTGATTTGGGAAGATCCTGCTCGCGACCCAAGCGAATGGTCGCTGTACCGCGTGTCAGTGGTGCCTGACGTTAGAAACTTTGCGCCTGAAGAGCTACTGACTTGGACAGAGCTTATGCCTGACCAAGAGTTTCTTATTAAGTCCCCCGAAGGCTCAGAGGCCGGTGTGTATCCGCATGAAATTCGTAAGCCAACCGAAGAAGAAATATCGGCTTACTTCGTTGAAAACGGCGGAGAGCGATGCCCTTTTTGTTTTCAAAATAGCGTTGAAGGTGACAGCGTAACGATTATAACAGGCGCAGCGCACCAAGAAGCATCATGCTATGAGTGCAACGAAGAGTGGACAGCCATTTATACGTTGACCGAATGTGGTGTTTTACGCTAAACCATTACAAACAACATTTACTGGAGCGTTCTCATGGGCAGAGTCACCTATTGCCTGGAAACAAAATCACTCGAAGAATATGAAAAGCTGGTAGCAATGTATGACCTTCCGCTTGAGCAGTGGACAGGCAGTATTATTACCGGCTATATCACCGAAAGGGAAATACACCCTGACGGCAATTTCGGTTTTCCAAGCACGGAATCACCCATACCCAAAGGAACGCTCCTTACGGTGCTGGAAGTGGATAGACACGAGGTTCGCTATTATGACGAGTTAGCAGACCCGAATGCTGAAACCTACAAAATTTGTGGGCTCAGGGCATGGGAGATCGGTGACTTACCGAGTATTCCGTATGATGAAGGGAAAGGGCAGATGAAAGGCGCTCAAATACTGAAAGAAGATGATTTCATAGCACGACTTTCAGATGGTGGGTAGAGCCTGCTCAGTAGCGCTAATCTTCCAATTTGGCATGATGGCTTCAACATTAACCAACGGAGAATATTATGTCAGAGCAAACGAACCCATTAAGCCTTGAACAAGCTAAAGAGCTTAAGCTCCCTGCCCTGCGTATGGGGCAGTTATCTGATGCTATGTTGGCGCTTCAAATGATGGATAAACTCTGCATCAAATCACTGGAGCTTCAATACGAGTTGGTCAATCCGCACGGCGACGAAGACCAACTGCTGCCAAGTGAAGTCACCCTCGACACCGAGCTTGCACAGTCGCGTGGTGGCGTTAGCGCCTTGCAGTCAGTGTTGGTCAACGATTTTAATATGGACGCCAGCTTTTTCACCGAAAACACACTCGACGAGCTACAAAACATCATCAGTGATATGCACCTGTACTCGGAACTCGACGACATGGTGGACATTGATTATGACCGTGCGCGGTTTGGTGACAGTGACATCACGACAATCCATCGTGAACAATACCGTAAAGCAATTAATGAAACCGTAGCGGAGCTATTGCCGCAGTTAAAAGACACCGTAAACCGTATAGCCTAATAACGTACTTGAGGTGACGCTCACAGCCCCGCCATTGATAGATAAACATTCCCAAACGTACTTTGGGTGACGGCGCTGCATCACCGATGCTGGCCAGCGATTTCTTATCCGGTTGTCAGTCAGTGATTTTATTAAACCCCGCCTGTCAAAATTTGCTGAATAGCCAGAGTTATCAGATGTTGTATCGTAGCTCTGAGCTTAAAGAAAAGGACAATAACCATGACTGATATATCAATTAAGCATTTACAACGCGCCATCGAAGAACGACCAAAAAGTGGCATGCAAACAGGAACACCCAAAATAAGTTTGCGGGAAGCGGACGCTGTTCGCTTGATTGCAGTATATGAGAGCATTCAAAATGAGATTGAACAACTGCAACAGTCTAACGCAACGTTGGAGCGTGAGCGTGATGAAGCTCTGGTTAGTGCTAGAGTGTCAGAGCAAGACTCAAAACAAAGCAGGAAGCAACTAGATTTCTGCCAAAACGAATTAGATGATTGGAAATATAAAAAGTTTGCTCGATTTAGCGAAGACGAATGCTGGCTGTTCCAGGATGATGGTGAAGATCATTTGGAGTCTTTGATTTGTCCTGTCGTTATGAGTAAAGATAAAGCTATTGAGCTCACAGAGAGCCGTTGTCAGCGTGATGAGCTGGCAGCTCAAAATGAATTTCTAAAATTTTGGCTGAGTAAAGTAAATAATTACCTATCAAGCTCAAAGGGCGGGCAAATAGAATCAAAATCTGCTTTGCACCTTGAAATTACTGAAGCTCTGTCAAAGTTAGACCAGCAAGGTGCATTTAACCACAACGAAGAAGTAATAAGAGCCTTTATTGCTGGGGCTATGTGGGGTGACTCTGAGGGCTACCTGAAAGAAAGTGATGCTAAGCAATACGCTCAACGTAAATACGGCATTAAGGATGGTGAGTGATGGCTATGACAGTATATAAGCTACATAAAGAGCTTTCTAAGCTAATAGAGCAAGGTCACGCAAGGAAACCCGTAACTATTGACAAAGAAACGTTTATCCACCCCCTTGAATGTGATGGAGCAATGATTTTGCCAGTCGATTTTTTTGTCGTCGAGTGGATACCAAACGCCGATGATGATGGAGGCGTAAAAATCAATAAAGATGGCTCCGAATCTGGAAAAGTAAACGTTGTGTTAAAAGGTGAAAATGCCCAACGCGCTAAGGATAGTGAGTGATGCATAAAACACTAGCTGTTTTGGCTGGAAAATGTGAGTCACAAGAAAATAGAAAAATTTTAATCGACGCCAGCCAAAAACTTGAAAACGGAGAGCAAGCCATTCGTATATTGAAGAGTCTTTGCTATTCGAAAAGCTTAACTCCCGGACAGTGGAATAAGGCTTTTAATTTTTTAAGGAGCATTGAATAGGATGAAATCAATGAACCATGCTACACAACAACACCTAAGATTTATTGATGTAATGGCTCAGTATATGGGCCAGGTGCACGTTGAGCCGCTTATTGCTTATTTTGGTCTTAGTACAGCAACCGGCACCAGAACATTTCGACTTTATAGAGAGTTGCGGCCAGATAATCTGGTGTATGACACAGCAATTCGCCGCTATGTGAAAACTGGTGATTTTGACCCGCTTTTTAATAACGACGAGCCGCCTTTTGCCTGGGATGACAAGAGCAGTTAACCTCTCACTCCATTACCCGCGCTATCTAACCAGTAGCGCGGTTTTTCGTTGTTGGTAGTCTGTCACTATCAATTCAAGAGCAGGGTGCGATATGACACAGCTTGCAATCAACGTAGATGGTGATACAAATGGCTAATTCTGAAATTCAATTACATGACGAGGGTTTTCGTGGGTATTCTGTCCCTGTGATTAACACCATGGCCCCGAATATCACTAAAGACTTTGATGGTTACCATATTAGCTATGCTCGCTATATCAGTGAGTATGGCTCAGATACGACCGCCATTGTGATTAACCAGTCGATATTCTTTGTGCTTAGCGGCAATCATGCTTCGGCTCTAAACGCTATTTCACAAAGCGAGGGGTTGCAGGGTTGTATTAACTATTTTATTGATAATATTGACCAAGCTAACCGCTTAAGTGACCACCTTACGGTGCTCGGTCTTGAAGCTGATATTGTTGATCTAAAACCGATGGCCGAAGAAATCTTAGGGCAAAGCAATATCTCAAGGCTTGCGCAAGCAGAGGAAAGTCGTATTAAACAGGAGGTCGTAGTATGAAGCTAATCAATCAAAATTTACACATGGTGTTGGCCTGTGACATTAAAGACCCCTTGGTGGTAGCTAAAGACAAAAAAGTAGCAATGGAATATGCAACAGCCTTGCAGCCTTATTGCCGTTCGCAAACCATCATATCTGTTGAAAATTGGTTGGCTTACGCACAAGAGCACATCGATAAAAAAGATGACTTCAAGCCAGTAGTTGATGCACTTGAGTCACATTGTGCCATGATACCACCTATTGGCCGGTTCGAGCTTGCCTACAGAATTGCCGCTTACAACAGTCTTTTGCCGGACGATAAAAAATCAGTGCTGTTTACCTCTCGCTATGATGAGGCCACTATCAGCAACCCCTTTATGAGTGCCTGTGGTCGTTTCCAAGTGAACCCGATTCGTTACTACGGACCTGACTTTATTAATTGGTTCAACGGTATTGATTCACTTGATCTTATGCCTGGCATTCCGAGTTTTGAAAAAGCCAGAGCAATGCTACAGCCGTCGTGGGATGTAGCCGCGTAATTGTTCCACGCGAAACC